>Ga0065711_1026432_pt1 | contig 71350 bp, 48 predicted proteins | sample Hoacrofraction12_FD_59098 | JGI IMG/M metagenome (GOLD analysis project Ga0065711, IMG submission 59098) | Hoatzin crop microbial communities from Cojedes, Venezuela - Epithelial fraction 12 v2 (version 2) | ecosystem: Host-associated > Birds > Digestive system > Esophagus > Crop | place... | reverse complement strand
AGCAACAAAAAACACCCCCTAAGATCTGGCCAAGCCAGATACAGTTCCTCAGTCACTGGGCACCTGGGGACAGGATGAGGTCCAGATGCATGTCCCTGACTGAAAGTTTTATTCTGCTCCCCTGGTAGGGCTTTTGTGTCTCTGTTTAACTCTGTTTACCATGGAAAACCTGCACCAGTCACAGATGACTAAAGCCTGTAGGTTACTTAAGGAAAGTGTTACTCCTGATGTTTGCAGCTTCAGAAGAGCTTTGCCCCCCCCCTACTCTGTCTCTCGTCTGTGTCTCATACTGAGAGGATGTGGGATATAAAATCCTTGCTGAAATTGGTTGGAGCTTTTGCATTAACTTAAACATGGCAGGCTGTCACTGAGGATGGTATCTCAGAGAGAAGGCGTATGCCTTTTCATGTGTTGTGAGGGCTCATCAACATTTACTCACATGTTTCAGAATGATTCATGTCTTATTCTGTATATTGCTCATGCTTTGGTTGCAAGTCTACCCGTAAGTAGCCTTCAGTGGTGGTTATGGGTCAGTTTAATTGAGATCAACATCGATACGGGTTAATCTGCAGACACTGAAGTTTATGGGCATTGTCTGTGTTCACCAAAGAAACCAAAATGACCTTCCAGGTCTATTTTCCAGCTGAAGCTTTGGCAGGCGTCCATTAAAATATATTCAGCATTTGTAGAGTGGATGCACAAGCACATTGTACAGCAAGTAACTCAGCAGTTTCTGCTGAAGCTTATGACTGCCTAGCTCTTCTAGCTTGTCACGTTCTTGTCCGTCAACATTTCAGCCTGTATCTGTCAAACCATGCTTGTACAGTTGAACACTTAACATGCTGTAGCTACTGCTGCAGAAATAAAAGGACAGAACTGTCATAAGTAATTAAGGTTAGTGGCACAGATGTTTGGTGTGAGGATTCAACCGTTTTTTTCCTGAAACTATTTCAAAAGTTGTTCGTAGCAATGGAGCAGGTGCAGGGTTAGTGGCATGACTTTGCTGCTATTGAAAACTATCAAAATAAAAGAGCTTTTGGAAGGTGGCAGCATATGAATTTCTAAAATGTTGAACTAGAACTTCTACAGATGGTTGACCTCAGTTTTCTAGGCCTTGTTAAGCAGTACAATTCCTCTAGCCCAGATTTAGCTATTGGAGAATTGTGTGTAATGTATTGTAATCACCAAGGCGGTCACTGTCATCTTCAGAGGGGAATGTACCAAGCATAATTCTTCACGTGTACTTTCAGTACCTAAGAGTGTCCCCAAGTGTATCCGTCTCTCTCTGATGCCTGAGCCAAGAAGCTCAGGTAGGAAAAGGCAACCTCTATGTGTTTATTCTTTGATAAAAGAAATCCTTTGCCTGATGGCTGTTGTAAGTAGATGAATTGTAAGTGTGCTGGAGAACAAATGATAAATTCAGCTGTGAGAGTAACTGCTCTGTTCATTGATATTAACTGAAAATAAACTGGCCCTGTACACTGGAGAGGTCTTGGATGGTTAGATTTAAAAAAAAACCACTTGTGTGAGTGAAACTGCTCAACAAGCAATTCACGGTATCCCAGAACAGGGTATCCGAAATAGTTGGGTGTACTGCATTCTGAAGGTGCTTGTTTCTGCCCATTGCCTGCAAGGGGAGTCTGCAGCAGTGGTGTCAGGCTTAGCCTTTAGGCATGTGAAGTCTGCAAGCACACAGTCTTAGAAGCTGCCAGGCACTACAGAGGCATGCAGGATGCATTCTGCAATGCATAAACAAAACCAAGGAGACTGACTGCTAAGGCAGCAAACTCGACAGTATCTGCAGTTCTCAGTGCAGAGCATGGGAGTAACAGAGGCTCGGCTTGTAGCTTGCAGTCAAAAAACAGCTCTTGTTAATAATTCAGCATTGTTTTAACTTGATATGTGTATAAGTGTTGGTTCTTAGTGTCTTTTTTTTTTCTGCTGCTCTTTCAAGTCTGCTTCAGTGTTTTGCTATGTTTTTATGTTTTACATTTCTTTGTAGCTTCCATTACTATAAGTTTTGGAGGCAGTTAGCAATGCACCAAAACCAGTTATAATACAGGTGGTATACACAGAAGCTGCATACCTAAATCTCATTGAATGTTTTAAAAACATTTTGCCTTGCCTTCGCATCTGTTATCTTCACCTTGCTGACAGCATCTAATTTGTAAACCAAAGAGGTCATGGAGAGTTAAGATTGCTGCTTCCAAGGCAAGTTCTTCAATAGCAGGAATCCTCACGTAAGCCAGCAGCCTTACCCCTGGGCAACTGAATTTTTTTAATAAAAATAATATCTCTTCCTAATATGTAAGTTGAAGTAATAATGAACTGTGACTTTTAATGAAATAATCCATTAAACTGCAATGCTTCATCAAATGATTAGTGAGGAATTAAGCATCATCACAATTTAATTTTAAAACACAGATTACTTAAGTAGTATTTTGTTGAAGCAAAACTACATGTTACATACGTTTGAAGTTAATCTGAGAGTGCCTATAATCCATTTTGTGTAACTTTATCAGGAAATTTCAAGACTAAAACAAAATTTTCATTACAGATGTTACTGAGAATATCAGTGGAATTCGTGGAATTTCATACTTCTTGCAGAGCAGTTAATTCTGCAGGCAAAAATGGTGTGTTACTGTAGGGATGCTATTTTTTTAATTCATATTTTGTGTTAATAAAAGAATTGTACACGTGAATTTTGGCAGATTTGTGCAATGCCAATGTAATAAATATTTTAAATTACTGCATATTCTGCGTGTTCATACAGCCAAGAATGATTCTATATTTCAAAATATGTAACTGAATATAACAATTAAACTTTAAAAGTTTATTCTGTTCTCCAGCCTTGCTTAAGAAATCTAAGTCACTCCAGAGCTAAAATTACACATCAATTACTAATTTATAAACAGTGTTATGTTGTGCCGTGTCTTATTATTTAAGGTTGTGGCTTCACAGTTGAAATTTCAAGTAGTGTTTTACTCTGGGGATTTGGTTAGACAATTCCCCAGATTTAGGCTAGCAGCTCATGAGGGAGTTAGAAAGTCTTGGGGTAAAAAAATATCAGTGGTGGTCTTCAGGAAGAGGGGAGTAGTAAAGCTTTATTTTGGTGTTGATGTAACATAAATTCATACTGCTAGAAAGTCAGACTAATGTTAAATTTCACTGGTCCTTCAAGAAGAAGCTAAAAGGAAAGTAGAGTCTATCAAGCTCTTGGGATTTGAAGGTCTTCGAGCTCTAGGGGGTCATGACAGACCTGAACTGTGTATGAAAGCAGGGACTGTTAAAGAAGCTAACTGTTACAGAATAGTGAGTTTTGACCTTCAATTCAGAAAGAGCTTGTTACCCTTAAGGGAAGGGGCACATGACACAGCTTTGAACTTTTGTTCTGGAACCTGAATGTGCAAAGATGCATTTATAAGACTGTCTTGAGTACAACTCTGTAAATTCAAATTATTTGGTTTTATAGGGCTTTGGGGAAACTGGAAGAAACTGTTAAAATGTGAATAATGTAAAATAGTGTAAAACTGAAATTCAGTCAATTTTGTCTTGCTGCTGTTTTGTTTTAGATGGTTTTTCCTCCAGTGTTGGTATTGTAAACTCCCCATCTCACAGTCCTACTTTGACATTACAGTGTGCCTGAGTCAGTCCAACCTGATTTTTCTTGCTCATTTGCTTTCATCTTTTTGGTTTTTGCTTCCAGCACATAAGAGAAAGCATTGTTCAGTGCTGGTACCTTGCTGGTACCGTGGTTTAGGTTTCCAGTCTGACTTGTCAGGGGAGAAGTTGCACATACATAGTTGGAGGAGGACAAGAATCACCACCTCACCTAGACCTATGAACAAAGAAAGTTCTTCATTCTCTCCTTCCAGATATTTTTTCTTGACTTTTAACCTTGTTTGTATTTTGTCTTGTTTGTATTTAATTTGTGAATTGATGAGAAGTTGAAATACTTTTGTTGTGAAGTAGGGTTACGAGTTTCTTAAATGACAGAAATACTGAGATGAAGAGGTTTCAGTCTTTCTCCTGTCTGCATGAGTAAATAAATAGATTTGTCACAAAAGTTCTAAAGCCAATGGGAGACAGGAGAAAATGTGTGAAGTGATATATTCTGGGTGAACCGGAGCCCTGAAGAGTTTCTACGCTTCACAGGATCTAAAGATGGGGATTGAAGTGAGATGCTCAGTAGAACTGCAGGGATTTTTGTAGAAATGGCCAGCCTAGACCTTTTTTAATCAGCTTAGATTTTCCAAAATCCAATTGAAAAAAATCAGCGTTCCATTAAAAAGTTCACATATCTCTGGTAATGCTTCTGAGGAAGAAACTCAGAATGTGAAGGGTTGTGTGAAGCAGAAGCCCTCATTCCTGCGCAGCTGCACGGCCGAGGTGGGCGGCTCTGCAGGGGCTGGGGGCTGCCAGGAGAGGCACGAAGGAGATGAACCTCTGCCGAGTGCTGTGTTCCAGGGTCCTGCTGCCAGATGGAGTTCACTGTGCTGCATCCTGTTCCTACTACCTTACAGTCTCAAGAATGCTGTTTAACAATATTCGCATCTTGAATAAACATTTTTTGGAACGTTTCTTGAAAATGGCATGTTGAGGATATCACCTCAGAATAGCCCTTTTCTTACACCCGGTAGAGCTTGCTTACGAGAGTAGCCTGCTGAATACTTAGGCAGTAAACCCAAGATGAATAGTAACCTCTGGGTGCTATACTTTAATGTGCAATACAGGATCGCGTATCTTTTCGTTCTTACTAGTTTAGCTGGAGTCTAAACCATAATGCTTATTTTGATTTTCATGCATTTCCAGAAGTATTGCTGGCAAAGATCAATGTTTTGTTTGGCTTTTGCATTGAAATATGTGATACTTAGGAGCAGTATTGATCTATAAGCACCCCAGGTGCATAAGCATCTTGGTTAAGCAGTTCTGTATTCCTGTGTCTGCATAAATCAGCTTCAGGTGGCATGGTTAGTGTGCTTCCAAAGAATGTCAGTCTTTCCTTTTGGGTTCACTTTTTTTGTTTCAGAAGGCAGGTGACTTCTAAGGATTTAAGAGTGAAAATCAGTGCATGTCAGAAATTTTGGGGCTTGTATTTACGTATATGAAAGAATTTTAGAATCAGATTACGTCTGATTGTTTTCTTTCTTCCACTTTTTTTTACTGTACGTTCTGTGGCTTTGTTTTTCTTTCCCCCACTGTGCAGAATGGGTTGCTTGTGTGAGGTCCAACTTCCTGGTTTTGTGCTATCTGCACGACGTGAAGAACATCCTGCAGCTTCATGACCTAGCGACTGGCACACATCTCAAGACTTTCCCTCTAGAGGTTGGCAGTATTGTGGGATATAGTGGCCAAAAGAAGGACACCGAAATATTCTATCAGTTTACTTCCTTTTTATCTCCAGGTAATATTGTTTTTTTCCCTTAGTTATTGTTCCTTTTCCTGGGAACCATATCTTTCTCGTTTTCTGTTGTTTGGTAGTTATTGGGTATGTCTAAGATGCAGATAAAACTTCTTCTCTCCATATAGGAAGTTCTGGTTGTGCACTTCAAAATGTACCAGTCCTTGATCCATGAAGCCTAAATGATATGCTTACTAATACTTGAGAGACCTGCATTGAGAAATTATAGAGAAATTACTCAACACTGGCTTGTACTAGAGATCAGATTGTAGCATTCTCACAGCTCTTGCTTCATGTAGCAAGATAGAAGTTTACAAATTCTGTTGAAGATAATTGTTAATGTATTTAATGTGATTTTCATCACAATTTTGGAGGACATTAATAAAAGCCACAAAAATTCCTTCTCTGTCAGCTTTTTGATTCATTTATGCATAGCCTCATTAGAGGATCCTTACTATCTGTCCTTACAACACTTGGTGGTGTTGGATTGCTGTGGGAATCCTCTTTGTACAACCGTGCAAAGCCAGAACTGTCCAAAGCGTCCTGTAATATGTGTGTGGCACACCAAGAAGTATTCCAGGATTTTGAATAGGAAGGGAGTTTCTATGCAATTGTGAAGCTGGTATATAACAAGAAAACGTATTTGCTGTTCTCTCTTTCTTTCTTTCTTTATGGCCCAAATAATCTATAGCTAATACAGGACAGGATTCAAATATGGAGAGGGGAGATGTCAAATTATCAAAATTATGTTTCAAACTTAGCAGATAAGAAGTGTGATGAATTTCCTATTATTATCTTACTGTTTACACAACCAGAAATAAGATATATTATGTTTCCAGTTCCTGTTTTTAAACAAACTTTTAAACAACATTCAGAATGTTGCAGCCATTGAGTCTAGGGAGGACCTTGAGGACACTCTTGTTTTTGCCTCTAACCTTCATCCCGACTTGATGGTTCAGATAGTTCACTTGCTCACATCCTATGTCATGGGCCAGAAGTTACCAGTCTTACAAGCCTCCATCGTTCATCTTAGCTGAGCCAGTAGAGCCTCTGCAGCTGCTAAACATGTGGAGGGGAAGAGCCCGGGGATCTGTGTTAGCCCCTGGCTTGCCAGCCAACCAGCAATGACTGCTCTTACTGCCTGCTGGTTGCTTAGGCAGGCAGATTTTTTTTCTCCTTTTCATCCGTGTGCTTAGCATCTACAGAGAATTCACCATGGCGTAGCTCTGTTAACTGGTGCAGAGTGACCTGGAATCTAGAAGAAAGAGGAAGGAAAGAAATGGAAGTAGAATGTATGGGAATAAGGAAATGATGAGGAAGGCAGACCAGAGGTAATTTTTAGGTAGGTGTGTGGATGTTTTTTAAGTTGCATACAATCTCCATTTGCACCCTACCAGTACAATAACCAGACAAAAGATATGGGGCTGATCCTTGGTTAACCTAGAGCTTCTTACTTTACTGTTAGAAATCAATATAATTTGCACTTGTATTAAGTTACATTATGATTTTTTTTTCCAATGAGAAACAAATTAACATACTGGTATGTAATACCTACAACAAAACTGATGGTAAACATACATATGAAATAATGAATAAAGCACTTCTAAAACCATTGATGTTGACACCGTAAAAATCATTATTGCTATTCACTGAAAAACATGGTTATCCCTGCTTTTCACTCCAATGAGACACTTAGGTGAGCACTCATGTTTTGCATTTATTTACACACAACAGAAGTGTGCAGGCCCCAACATTACTGTTTTTGGATGTCAGCTCCAGTGTCACTAAAAATAAAATAAAGAGATGCAGTACCAGGAGTTCCGTTGCATGTTACCATAATATTATGTTGATTGACTCCTGAAATGCAGTCTGTGACTGTGCTTATGCTTCATCATGCGGTTTCCTAGTATGCAGCTATTCTGCCTGCTCCGCATGTAATGTTTGCCAATGCATTATCCAGCTTGGGCAGCTGTATATATGTCAGATGACCTCTCTGCCTGTGACCACCTGGTGTGCTTTCCTTTGTGCTTTCGCATCACTTTGTGGATCCTAATCTTTAAGGGAAATGCTGCTTTAATGCTTGTTTGTACCTGTCACCCTATATTAGGCTTGCTAGTCACTTTGTGACAAATGAAGGAAAAAAATTCCCAGCAGATTACAGTAGTCCTACTTTTAGTTATTTAGTAATTCACTATTTCAGAAAGAGGCTTTATCAGTTATTAGAAATGTTGGTTTTCATCTGTGTTCCTTTGCCAAGCTGTATCTTTGATTTTCCACAGTCTATAAAAGTGATTTAATGAGACAATTCTCTTGTAGCGTATGTCTCCTCATTATTTCATGTTTCAATATAATTTTTTATAGCTATAACCTCTGTAATAATTGCTTATAGTTTCCTGAAAGTATCTAAAATATACACAATACAGCAGTCTTTCAGTCAAGTCCTGTATACCTTGGTTAATTTTATTACACTGAGGATGCCTGTAGAGGGCTTGTTGCCGCAACTTTTAGTGCCCTAATATACGTTTAAAACTCCACAGAGACCAGCTTGTTGTCAAGCAGAAGAACAAAGAATAATTAACAATGAGGTTAGTTTTATATATCATATGTATCTATAGTATATCCATGAATATTAGAATTTTGTAGTGTGCTAATCAGTGTGCAAACACAACGGTAGTCACGCTGTATGGCACATGTGCAAATGTTATTGCGATTGAATGAGAGGAAATGTGATTTATAGTCTAGACGCGATTTTCTTCTTGGCGGAGTGTCTAGATTGCTACAGTCTATGATTCTGCCTCTGCTGCAGCCTAAAAATGCGCACAATCCTTTGGAAATCATAGGTGCAACTCAAGCAAGTGAAGTTGCCTTCAAACCTGCAGGATCACGGAGTAAAATAAATTATACAAGACCAAATTCTGTTCAGTCATGTAGGTAACCTGTTCTAATCTGCCACAATTTCAAGTGGATGTTCAGCTCTTTCCACTATATGGAGTTCCATTTAAATTGTAATTTCAAAATATTTTATCATAAAGAGAAGAATATTGAGCTGAGTAGAATTTTTGCTATGTTTATTCTCAGTCTGGTGGCTCTGGAGAAGATATTTTAAAATGGACTTTATACTTCCAACATTATCATTCTCAATGAATACTATGTAACTATGAAAACAAATCTTTTCCATTTTGCTTAACCCGCTTTGGATACCTGACTTTGTATGGGTGGTGAGAATTATTCTTTCTGTACAGAAAGGCTCTGCACCTCTGCAGTGCATATATGTATATGTTACATTCTTTCAGTTAATTCACAGTTTGTCTGGAGCTACTGTTTTTCACCCTGCTGAGTTACCTTTGCCATTCATTACTCCCTCACTGTGCCTAAACCAGCATCATTTTAATGATACATAATAGACTAAGCTGCCAAACTTGCACTCTGTTGCAGGTATTATATATCACTGTGATCTGACCAAAGAGGAACTGGAGCCAAGAGTTTTCCGGGAGGTGACTGTGAAAGGATTTGATCCTTCAGTTTACCAGACAATTCAGGTAATAAACATGAATCTTACTGTCTTGCTTTAATCACTTACGTAACAGTTTAACAAAATTGCACTTGGCTAAGGGTGAGAGTGCTTTGATTAGCTCCTGAATTGCAGGTCTGTGTGCTCTGAAGGAGTTCCACCAAGTCTTGTTAGAGAGGTTGGAAGATACCACTGCAAATAATGAAGTAGGCTTAATTGCCCGTCATCTTAGGTTATGAGGCAATATGTTCTGTAATTTTTTCCCATGTAATGGTAGTCTTTGATATTTCTTTTAACATCAAGCTGCTGCTTTTCCATGTTTATGTGTTTCTTCCACCAGGGCAACTTGGCATGGCTCCACAAGGCAAGTGTGTGATAGGGCAAGGCTTAAGAGGCAGTGGAAAGATAGAGGAAACTTGGAACAGCCAGTCTTCTTCCCAGGACTTCCTCGGTATTCCAGGGCTCACCGTGGGAAGTGACAACAATAGATGAAACAGTTCTGCCTCTACCACTCTTGTACAAAAATAGTGATGATTTTTGCCACAAGTTCATTCTGTGGATCTCTGTTAAGACCTCAGGAAGAAGTTGGGAGGAAAGAAGGAAATGAATTGGTTCATTTGTAGCTGGCATCAAATACGAAATTTGCCATAGAACTAGGAAAAGTCTTAACCATGAATATTTGGAAGGAAAGCAGGAAAATATCTAGCGGTGTAAGCTGAAAAATCTTGTCTGTTCATGCTGTATAGGAATTTCCCATTCTGTCCACCTTTCCAAGAAGTGCCGTAATATATTGTGTTCACTAATGCGTCAGTGCTGTTACACTTGGAGCACCTCCCTTTGACTTCCGTGAGAGCAGGATTAGACCCTTTACTTGCAGTGCTGGAACAACTAGCACAGAAGCAAAAGATAAAACCAATTTAAAATACATTCATACATATATGTAAGTAACACTTCTAATGTAAAACCCTATGAAGCAATTATTGTACAGGTCTAACAGCTTTTAGTATTATATGTTTACACTATCTGGGACACGGACCCTTCCATTCTGTCTGTACACTACCTAGTACCATAGGGTCCAGGTCCATGGGACATTGCTTCAGTATTTAATAAGTAGTAGGTTAGCCCTACATTAATACTCTGTTTTAACTGTTTCCTAAGGCTCTAATGATTGATTGAGACTCCATTAATAAAGCCTTAGAAGATAAACATATTTGTCTGTGTAGCATAGTTTCATGAAAAACAGGTTTTGTCAATTATACGTGCTGCCTCTTGGGAGGGCAAGATTGCAAGGATGGTTTAGAAAGCCATCAAAAGCTCAGATTTCCCAAGAGGCTTTTTGCCTTGAACAAAGACCCCTGGATTTAAAAGTTTGCACAAGTAGAGTTAAATTACAGACATAGGTGTTCTGCAGTTTGGTTCTGTGAGACGTGAGCATGGGGAGAAATGAGTGAGGCCTTTCCTAGCAAGGTCTAATGCTCTTCAGTAAATTCCCTAGGATTCTAGAGAATAAAATCTTTGCTGATAAACAGTATTTGGAGTCAACAAAGACTGGCAGGTAACAAAGTAAGAAGGACAACACATTACTGATTTATGATGATATGAACTGCTTGTTAGATGGTTCCACTATGACAATCTGCATTTCAGTATAGCCAAAGGAGGGTAGGAATCTGGGAACCAGGGAGGCATTCATCCCACTTCAGAATCTGGAGTGAGGTAGGTTGTGTCAGCTGGTCTCCCCGAGCTCCCTTGGCAGTCCCTGCAAGGCCATAAGCTGCTTCTACAGGGACAAGCAGTGTGGCATAATAATCGCAGGAGGCAAATGGCTTGTTCTGAGCATCCAATGTCCGATTTGAGAGTTTTACTTTGGACTGGCTGTAGTCCTGTCCTGTGAACTGAATTTCCATTATCAGTTGAAGTGCTTGTGGTGCATGCCTGGAGCATATGCGTTTCATCTGGAAGGAATCCAGTCTGCATACACTGAAACCTCTCTGCTGTGGGAAGTGAGAGTGGTGAGAAGACTTGTTTTAGAGCCACACGTTTCTTTTGAACTGAAATGCTGTGGTACGTGCACCAAAGGCTCAGACAGGTATCTCAGTTTAGTGGCATGGAGACTCTTTTGGAGGTGCCTGTTCCTCACGTGTAAGTGAAGGCGTATAGGAATTAGCAAAGTTTAAGGCTTACAAAGTTAAGAGAAATTACTCCTATGGAAAACACTGTAAACAAATGGTATGGAGCAGTTTCAGGAAAATACAGGGCTCTTTGTAGACAACTGCTTTGACCTCATAACAAGTGTTATGCAAAATACACATTTTAAGTAGTAAATGATCTTTCCACTCAACACAGCTTTGGTAAGCCTCTGATAAAATACTATGTCCTGGTCAGGCCTTTAAGCAAGATCTGGAACTTCTAGAGAGAGTTCATAGAAATTTGTTGAAATCATAGAATCATTTAGTTTGGAAAACAGCTTGAAGATCACCGAGTCCAACTGTTAACCTAACATTGCCAAGTCCACCACGAAACCATGTCCCCAAGTGCCAAATCTACATATCTTTTAAATACCTCCAGGGATGGTGACTCAACCAAAATAATTACAGATCTACAAAAACATCATTATATTGTGGTGCTTAGCATATTTAATACCTGCAATTTATAGAAGAAATGTTGGAGGGTGGATTAATTATTTTATATGTAGGATTTTGCATCTATAGAGTAAGAATAAGAATGGAATAAAGGATTTTTCATTCTATAGACAAAGGTATAACGAGATCCAGTGCCTAAATTGGAACTTAAATAAGCTTAGCCTGGAAAAAGGTAAAATGACCTAGGAGATTTAGTTAGGCAACAGTGGGACAGCATGGTCTTTGAAACGAGATTAGATATTTTTTTTAATCTCTTAATTTTGCCTCTGGCACATACACAGGACAGATTCTCTAGAAGTATAAAGGCAATGGTGTGTGTGCATGAGGTGGTTGTAAACAGCCTCATCTGTTTGTATCTGCATCTCCAGACAGCAATAAGAGTGTTGTGGAGGACAGTTTGCTGGAAATGTTCTCGCAGAGAATATGTTTTTACTGCTTCATGCATGCATTAAGGGACTTCTGCAGGACAGCTTCAGGACATAGTGCGCTGAAAAAGAGAAAGAAAACATCATTCTCTTTAGAATTTGGTACACTTATAATACTGCCATCAAACTCAGAAGGATAATAATGGAACACAAATACCCATGTAATTAAAAAGGCTTTAGAAGGGGTTGCCATAATTTAGAAATAATCTATTTTTCTAGTAAATCAAATTTTACAATAACTGTCTGGAAAAACAAAATCTCATTTTACATTTAAATCAATTACGTGTTAAATTAAGGTAAAATAGAACAGTAATACAAGTAATTTCAAGGAGGAAGCACGTTGTTGCTATGCCCTTGGAAACCTTCACTCTGTAACATGCTGGCAGAGCTTCACTGCTAGACTGTAATGGAGTGGAAGGCAATATTGCTGTTTCTGGTTTCTCCTCACTCCAGCTCTAGGGAAATGTGACCTGCATAGGAACACTGGGATCAGTGCTTATAAAGAGCATTCTTGGCTCACCATTCATGCAATTTTGCCTTTTGTCAGCAAATATGGCAACATCTTGGAAATTAGTATCCCGTATTGTTCAGATCCATGGAGAAATCTCAGCTGAGCTGTGAAAGAGGCTGTTTGTCAGGGCCAGGGCTGGGACTGCCTGGTCGCCTTTGTAGCAACTCAGCCTGCCAGTGCAACACGCTTCTGCCAGACTCTGGTCCTCGTTTCCATTTGTGAGGTCCTGTTTGGACCCCTGATGATGCTTCTGCTTGGAGGACAGAAAGACAGATGGCAGGTTATCAAAGCAGTGTATAAAGGCTGTCAACCTAGATGGTAGCCTTGCACAGCGATTGCAAAACTCAGGCAACATTGCAGGGAATTGTGAAAGAAACTCAAAATTCAGAATGCAAGAAATATACTGAGAATAGACAAAGATCGATGATTACAGGAGAATGAACGACACTGCAGAATTTATTTCATAATTTAAATTTCTGTCAGAATTGTTGAGTAGTGAAGAAAAATGCTGTTGTCTCTGTCCTAATCGATGTCCTTAATGAAAGACAGGTCTCCTGCCAAGGTTCTTCCTTTAGTCTCATATACCTGAAGAAATACCTACTAAGACTAACAATCTTCCAAGCTTTGTGTAGAATATATGAAACTTTAATGAGTTGTTCTTTAGCAGTCTTTGAACCTAACTGAGTTGAGAAGGCTTGAACTGAAGTGTAAGGTGTCATGTGTGTATGAAAACTGAATTAATGGCAATTGCAAAATGCCACAGTGCCTGTTTTTTGCTCTTTTGGATCCACTTTACAGTATCTTGTAGATGCTGTGCAGTGCAAGTGTGGACCAGTGATAAAGTTTACTACGCTAAGTAAATTTATGGTAGAGCAGCTGCCTTGTAGTAGCTGAGGTTAAGGTCTCACCCTTTGGCAGCCCAAAGTAAGAACAAATTAGCCAACTTATCTTGCACTGAGGAGAAAGCTGTTTCAACATACCTGACGTTTACAGCAGGGTAAGAGCACGCCCATAGGTGATTGGCTCTGTGACACCCTGCAAGTACATAGTCTTAAGTTACTGTGCAGTAGCTTGTGCGTATGAACGTACTTTGAAAGACTCTGTGACCTTCATGAAAAAGTCAGACTGTTTGAAATGCTTGCCACACATCAAAAATTTATTCTGGCTACTTTTGTTAAATGATGTATTAAGTTGCGTTAATAACTGTTGCTCTGCCAAACGCTTCTTGAAATGTGTCTTTGCTTCCCTGCATGCTTCCATCCGTCACAGTGACAGACTTTCAGGAAATAGTCTAGGTTGGATTTTACAGGAGGAAAAAAACAGGAACTCACAAATGGCATTTGCTGTAAGCTGTTTACAGCATAAATAACATAACTGCTGCTTTAAATAAAAAGCCTTTATTTTGTCTTTACAAAGTTGCCAACTAAGTTCTTATATGCCTCTCCTTGTTAACACCTCACAGTGACACTTAATCATGGATAAGCAGTCTCCTGGCCCAGCTCACAACTCACCTACTTTTAGGCTGATATGTAGGATTGGGAGTGTTGAAATGCAACAATGAAAATGTTGTTTGGCTCCTTTTGCCATTCTTTGAATACCTTCCAGTGCTGTCCTTAAAATAGTCTGAGATCATAGAATCGTGGAATGCTTTGGGTTGGAAGGGACCTTAAAGATCATCTAGATGCCGCTTCTTTTGGTGCAGCCCAGGATACAGTTGGCCTTCTGGGCTGAAAACGCACATTGCTGGGTCATGTTGAGCTTCTTGTCAACCAGCACCCCCAACTCCTTCTCTTCAGGGCTACTCTCAATCCATTCAGCCTGTATTTGCGCTTGGGATTGCCCCAAGCCATGTGCAGGACCTTGTACTTGGCCTTGTTGGACTTCATGAAGGTCGCACAGTCCCACTTCACAAGCCTGTGCAGGTCCCTCGGGATGGCATCCCTTCCCTCCAGTGTGTCAACTGCACCACACAGCTTGGTATCATCGGCAGACTTGCTGAGGGTGCACTCAATCCCACCATCCATGTTGCCAACAAAGATGTTAAACAGCGCCATCCCAGTACTGACCCCCTGAGGAACGCCACTCATCAGTGGTCTCCACTTGGACATCAAGCCAAGTAACCACAACCCTTAGAGTGCGACCGTCTAGCCAGTTCTTTATCCACCACGTGGTCCATCCATCAGATCCATGTGTCTCCAATTTAGAGACAAGCGTGTTGTGCAGGACTGTGTCAAAGACTTTGTACAAGTCCAGGCAGGTGACATCAGTTGCTCTTCCCTTATCCACCAACGCAATAGCCTTGTTGCAGAAGGTCACCAGACTTGTCAGGCATGATTTGCCCATAGTGAAGCTATGTTGGCTGTCACCAGTCGCCTCCTTATTTACCATGTGCGAGGATCATCCATGAGATGAACCAAAAATAGATGTTGCTATTGACAGATGCACTTTCGATTAGCTCTTGCAGAAGAACGGTGAAATTCATAACATGACTTAGTTTTACAACTTAGTTTGATGTAAAAGCAGCTGCTGTTTAGGTATTGTTGCAGAGATGGAAGAAGGGCAAGTCTTAAAAAGGGCTGGGATGAATTTCCTCATCTTTTGCAGAAATTGTTTTTATAGGTTTTCATGAGATGTTTGTTGTTTTATCCTTCAGTCGTTCACCCCTGTCTTCAAGCCGTTACAGTACTGATTTCAAGTTACGAGTCATTGGTAGGGAGAATTTGTCCACAGTCATTCTAATTCCTAGCAGAATTTTACACCGTACGGTTTGGCACAGCGGTTAATCTCTGTTTCAGGAAAATACAACGCTGAGAGAAGATGAGTCAGGCTTGAGGTTGATTGGCAGAGTTGTGGGAGAAACTTGTGCACAGCACCTGCCCACGCTGTTCCTGGATCTTGCCATTGCTGGTGGTGTCATTCCACGAGCATTAGATTCGGTCATTAAAATAAAAAGTAACAGAGGGCAGCAGAGGAAAGCGGCGTCCTGTGAAAGCTGTAGTAAGCTCACCCTGCTTAGCAATGCGAGAGCTGATATTATCACTGTTTTTTCAGTGTGGATATAGAGGTGGTCTTGCTGTCATTTCTTTCCCTTATCTAAGCATATATGGATAGATCACTTGAGTGTGGAGAGAAATTCATTAGCTCAGAATTTATCTCTGTTGAAAAAAAGCACTCTCGTACCAGAGAAGAGATGCATGTACATTTTACATTGATTCTAAGCAGGGACAAAGGATTCTCCCCTTTTCTTTAGGCGATTAGTTTGTTTAGACTTCCTTTTCTTCCCCCTTGTGAGAATCCACTACAGCCAAATGGGGACTGATTTTTGAGGAGCTGGATTTTCTTGCTTCTGACATGATTTGGGGTTTGAATCCTGCCTTCGGAGTGTAGAATTAATACTTGGAGGAAACAAGTTGCTTATTGGTTTTTGTTTCTATTTTACTCCTTTTATTTCCTTGTGGTTCCATATTGCAGTGAGGAAGAAACTGAAGAAATAACTGGCGAGGGGTGGGGGCAATGTGAAGAAGTGCACACTTGCCACAGCATGGCAGACACCTGCCCTCTTGCTGGGGGCAAATGAGCTGTCAGCTGCTTCCATCAGAGCTCCCAGGAAGAAGACTGAAGTCTTCAGCTCTGATCTCTGCCAGTGTTTTGGTAATGGCTGTGGTCTTGGCACCAAGACAACAGTCTCACTCTGGGGGACATCAACAAAATCACAGTGACAACTGTGGCAGTGTTGGCAGTTTGCCGCTGTGAATTTAGCGTCTTACACCCCTGGCATGTGGTTGCTACAAACACCACTTTAATCTGCCATTACCTCTTCTAACTGCAGGTCAGTGAAGAAGCACTAACTGAAGATGTAGTTCTCTAGTTTTAAGGCCCTGCATTTCTTGAAAGTCAAGAGATTGTATATTAAATGTTCTATATTTGCAGCCATGGTACACTCAGTTTTAAGGTGGGAGATTCTCAGTGTGAAGGTCTTCATGTTTAGAAGACTATCAAGTGAAGGATTTCCCATAATGACCTTACACGCTCTTGAACTTTGAAATCCTTATGCCTGAGCAGAGGAGTAGCAGTTGGCTCTACACCCATTATATTTAAGCAGCCTCATCCAATGCACTTCAGATAACTCACACCAGTAATTCTGGCAGACCACGATATTCCCTAAGTGCCTGGAGTAGGAACCAGATCTCCATATTGCAAGTAAGAGGATGAAGGGATAGGATTTTGTGTTGCTTTCTTCACTGATCCAATTCAAATTCTGTTTTAAGGTCTAACTGTCTAGGGTTGTGTTATCCCCTGCTTACACAGCACCGAGGATTGCTGCACAGTTTAGGATATTGGGAGCCTTTGTTCAGCAGAGTGCAGAACAATGGAATTGTGGTTTGGGATGGAGGAGTACAGAACTGCTCTTAGGAACAGTTAGCACAATACCAGACCACACAGTGTGGGGGGATAATATAAAAATACCAGTCTCTGTTCATTTGAATCGTCATACAGGCTTTGTGATTCACTACTTCCAAGCTTTTAATATTTGATTGTTTCTTGTTCTGCTAAGTGTGTAGGGAATTGAAGAGCTTCTTAAAATGTTAGAGAGAGTCTGTAGAACCTTCACACTCAAGATGTTATAAAAACATTCGGTTTAAGTCTGCAAGCGGAGTGATTGCTTAATAGTTTAACTAAAATTCATCGTGAAATATTCTTCTTATGCCTTAATAGAACTTTTGTTTGAACTTGCAGTGGTTTGGTTTCCATTTTTCTAGTGAATGGAGATGTTAGCTGGCATACTTGATCTGAAATTGCATTCTCTGCTCCATTTCTCAGAAATTCTTAAAACTCAAGGTGAAATAATGTGGATTAAAACAGAGCTATAACCATTGAACTTAGTATAGAAAATCCGTTTTTACACACAGGAGTTTTAAACGAACTTAAAGGATTGTTTGACAGCCTCTCATGTCTTAAATGATTGCATTGTTAATTGTGAATAAAAACAGTTTTAATTTTTACTATAAACTACTAAATACATTTTACCATCAGGAAAAAGAGATTAAAAAGGTCATGAATGACCTCTCAGACACCTTAAATGAACATGTGTGTTTAAGCCTTCAAGAATCTAGGTAGGTAGATTCTTTGCTGATATGCAGAGATTAAAATGAGAATATTGTTGGAGTAAAAATGCTCGTTTATTGTTCTCTTTCTAAACTTATGACTGAAGATTTCTTTCCCTTCTCTTTTTTCTCCAGCTTTTATATTCACTCCTGTGATTGATCTCACCTCCAGTAATTAACCATGAACACATTACTATTTTAATTAACTCCCTTACCCACAAGATAAGTAAGAATTCTATTTAATGATTCTCAGTGGGAATCTTCTTTCAACTTTTCTTCTCCCCTTTGTATAAGCATATCAGTGTTATTTCTCAAAGGTAGTGAGTATTATTAGCTTCATTCTACAGGAGCAGAAACATTCAGAATGAAATTTGTCCGTGGTTGCACATTGATGAGGTGTTGCACTGGGGACATGTTTCGATGGTTTGCTCTTCTAATGGCAGTGGTTTGCTGCTACTCTTTTTGCTGACCCTCAGAGTTGAGTCTTCAGATGTGGTCTGAAAACTTAATCAAACCAGTTATCAGTGTCTTACACAAGTTAGCAGTTCACAGAACTTCAGCATCAATCAAAAGCCCCCACTCCCAGTATCTTTAATAGTATTAAATGCTGACAAAACCCTCTCTTTTGATCAGTATGGTGTCTGTGTGTCTTGTATCGGGCAGCTTGAATGGCCAGTTCCATCAGTGGTGGAGGATCAAACACACAGGATGCTTCCACAAAAAAACTGCTGCGAAGTTTCTCTGTGGCTGTTCAATTCTTGCTCAAACCAAGCAGTCATGAAAATGGAAAATTTCAACGCACGAAGGACTGCATGTATAGTCCCCTGCTGAAAGAAAGACGTGGTAGCTACCACTTTTCTTTTCTCTGTCCCTTTGTTGAGGCTAAGTGTCAAACTGGCCTGCCAGCATTGTTCAGAATGAGAGCGCTCCTCTGCAAGCATGGGGATTTTTCTATCCATCTGCCCACCCATTACTTTGCCTCATAGAGCCTACCCAGGAGGGGGTTAAATTGCGATGATAGTGTTGCACTGAGGACAGATCGCTCTAGGACCACAAGCATTGGTTTTATTCAAACAGCTGGCAAAGGATCATTAGATGATTGCAGTTGTCGGTGGGGCTGGCATTCGAGCCATTGATCTAGCAGGGAAACACACTGAATTCCATTACCAGGCCACTGAGACATCCAGACTCTTCTGGTTGTCTTTATCAGTATTGTGCTAGCGGTGTCATGTAAGTCTGTTGAGTAGTTATTAGATTTCCAAAGAAGAGGACTTACATTTAGTAAGTTACATACACGGGTATATATCTATGTCTGCCAAGGGATGGTTTTTAAATTCAAGCAGATTTGCAGAACAATAGTAATTATAGTTGTTTACTTGTTAGTGAAGCCTGTGCTATTTGAAAATAAAATCTTGTGTGCTCTGTTTGTATGTGTTTACACATCTGTGATATATATATGGGCAAGTTTTAAAAGATTTTCTTTTTTGTTTTAATTTCAGCATTTACATTTTTAATATTTAAAATTTTAAACCATTTTCTGAAATTTAACTGGTACAAATTCTCAATGCAAGTGGTAGATTTTTGAATGTATCTCTGTTCTCACCAGTTGTTTGTGTGGATTTTGTTTATACGTGTGAACTCCCTGCATGGCCTTCACATCTCAAAGAATCATTGTTGTGTGAAAGGTAGAAGGCAGAGAGAAGGGAGGCACTTCTTCTCTTTCAGTCCCTTTGTCTTCTCCACTTCCGCTTTTGAAGCCTCTCTTCTTGAAATCATATAAAGCATGGGTGAAAGCAATCTCAGAAGGTATCTAATCCATTGCAGTCCAAGAGGTGGGATACTGGCTTTTCCTGCAAGAAGGAACCAGCTGGTACTACCCAGCAGGGAAGTTGCAGTTGTGAACAGAAAAACCTGTGGCAGAGCTGCTGTAAAAACCAAAGGACATAAAAACTGGGAAAGACAACAACTGCGGTGGCTGCATGTGGTTGGAGATGGTGGCAGTGTGGCTGGGTACCCGTGTCCCCGAGCTGGCCATGATGGCTACCAAGGCTAGAGCATGCTGGTCTCTCCTGGGCTCTGTGGCAGGTCACTTGTGCCTGTACTGTTCCTGACTGGCTTTGTCTGCCTTGTTCTTAAAAGGTTTCAGTCCCCCTAGGCAATCTGTCCCAGTGTCTCGCTGTTTTTAATGTTAAAAACCTTTTTCAGGAAGGCAGGGAGGGGGGTGTCTGCCACAAGGTCTCATCTAAATTCCTTTGCCACAATTGAAATGCATTGCTTTGTGTCCCTCACAGACATGGAAGACAGGTAATTCTCTTTCTAGTTAGAGCAGTCTTCTGTGTATTTAGAGACGGTCACCATATGTCCCTGCTTTTTTTTTTCTATTATTTTCACTAAATTAAAAAAACCTGCACTCTGTTCAGTTTTTTTCTAGCGGATTGTATTTTCTGGACCTCATATCACTCTTCTTTCTCTCCCCGGAATGTCTTTAGATGGGCAGCATATGATGTGCCATGGTTTAAACTGAACATTGAGGCTTTGCAAATGTTGAATACAGCAAAAAGCATTACTTCATATGTCTTGCGGGTGAGACTTTGGCTTATATGTCCCAGGACAGAGTTTGCCATTTCCCTAACAATTTGTTGTTTGTTGAAGTTCAGTTTGGTGTGTACCGCAGCTCCACGATACTTTTCTGAATTACTTTGTTTTTGTCAGTTGTACCCTATCCTGTAGATGACCGCTCCTGTCAGAGTATAGTATGTTGCATTTCTGGCCTTACTGGATTGCATTTTACTTTGTCAGGTAGTTTTGCCTTCTGTTTGTTTCGCCTTCCAAAAAAGCGCTCCCTTGTCCCCTCTTTTCTGCGGCCTCTCAGTGTTTGCTGTTAGCAATTAAGCTTCCCTACAGCTCCATATTCCATTTAAATACTTTACAGCGGATGCATCTCTCATTCTGAATAGTGTCCCTGTAGGCTACCAGGGAACTGGGGTGTGTTCAGAATAGAAACTGCTCTGGCAGAGCTGGGAGGTTTGTGTTCCAGAGCTGCAGGCCTCCAAGCACACACGAGTTGGCAACTAGTTTATGCAGGCTTTTGTTAGGCTTGGCTTACAACTGATACAAAGAGGTTTAAGGTAGTACAGCAGCCTGTAAAGAACAAAACAGAAAGTTGTTTTTCCTTCATTCACTTGTGTTATCACAGCACTTGGGAGTTGTACTCATGGACCACATTCGCCACTGTACTGGATAGCATACACAGACCATCGCAGGGCCCTGACCAACTACAGCCTGAAAGCAGGGCAGAGAAATAAATTATACAGTGGAAAGATTAATAATAACTATGCATTAACTACATATGGGAGACAAAAATGAGTTATAATTGGTAATATTTAAAACTAATGAAAAATGTAGATAAACTTCTAATATATATCACAACAGCCCAATAAAATTCTGCTTCCTCTCTTCACCCAGTGCCAAAACTGCTTCATGGATTAGGATTTTTGTTGTTGTTAGTTAACATTCATCACTACAGTGGAAAACAGATTAATAGAGTTGGGAGTGGTGAATATTAATGGCATATAGCAATTTCAAATGTTGGTGAAATCTTACATAGACTTGATTCCAACTTAGTGTAACTAAGTTGTTCATAACCCAGCAGCCTCTGCAAAGTAAACGAGGCTGTGTGGCCACTGCTGGGAGCGGACTCTGCAATTTTAAGGAAGAAAGGGAAGCAAATGATAGCTTATCTTGTAAACTAAAGCTATGACTCTTGCTTTCACTGTGAGTGTGATTCCCTTAGAACAGGATGCATATTAACCAAGATCGTCATATAATAGTTACAAGCAGTTCAGTTTGTACTGAGAAAATAATTTGTACTAAATAGAAATGAGAGGGTTTGGAGAACCTCACAAAGGTTTATCTTTTATCGGTGTCGTGTGACACAGTCAAACCTCTTAATAATAAATTGGTTTTGCTGGATGTTTCCATTTACACCAAACACAGAAAAAAATTGCGCTAGTAACAGGTAAGACAGCAAAAAAGCTTAGAATCATAGAATCGTTTGGGTTGGAAGGGACCTTATAGATCATCTAGTTCCAGCCCCCCCGCCACGGGCAGGGACATCTTCCGCTAGACCAGGTTGCTCAAAGCCCCATTCAGCCTGGCCTTGAACACTTCCAGGGAGGGGGCAGCCACAGCTTCTCTGGGCAGCCTGTGCCAGTGCCTCACTACACTCATGGTGAAGAATTTCTTGCTTATATCTAGTCAAAATCTACCTTCTTTCAGCTTGAAGCCATCACCCCTTGTCCAGTTGCTACAGGCCCTGTAGAAAGTCCCTCTCCAGCTTTCTGGTAGGCACCCTTCAGGTACTGGAAGGCTGTTCTAAGGTCTCCCCAGAGCCTTCTCTTTTCCAGGCTGAACAACCCCAACTCTCTCAGCCTTTCCTCACAGGAGAGGTGCTCCAGCCCTCTGATCATTTTTGTGGCCCTCCTCTGGACCCACTCCAACGGGTCCATGTCTTTCCTGAGCTGAGGGCTCCAGCTTCGTAGTGAATAGCTTTTTGTCTGACAGGTTTGGCTGTAGGTTTTTTTTCTGAAATTGTCATTCACTGGTGAAGAGATAGGGCAGATTAAACACAATGTGCTTTGAAAAGCATCCAGTAATGCAGCTGTCATCTTGTGTGTGTGGAACACTCGTATGAGTGAGATCATTCAGGAGACTTCTCTCTTGTCCCTCACTGTGACATCAGAAGTAGTAAAAATTTTAAAATTATGAAATCTTGAGGCATGCTGAAAGAATGTTTTTTTCCAAGGAAAAGGAAGGGAGGTTCATTGTCCACCCAGAAACAGTTCAGTCACTAATTATGTGAGTTTTTTTCTGTGGGCTTTTGTCTCCCTGTGATCCAGTACATTCATCAGTGTGCAATTTTATTAAGGGTAATCTAGGTTGCATCTTAATTTAGTGGTTGATTTGATTTTATCAACACTGCCCAGAGGTGCTGATAGAATATCATCTTTCCTTAGATTAATTGTTTCTGTTCTGCCTTTGAGACATTTCCCAGGAAATTTCTGGGACAATGGAAGCCTCTTAGAAATATCATTATTATCCATAGTAACTAGTTTTTCAACTCTGTAGGTGAATGATATGAGGAAATAGATTATTTCCGTAGTTCTGGCTTACTATTCTCACAGAGAGGGAAAAATTTATACATAAATTTGCCCTGACATCTCCCTGATCTGCTTGCTTTTCAGCCAATTTGTCAATTATTTTGGAAAGTAATAGTGCACAGTGGTCACTTCTAACGGCTCAAAATAGACAAGATGCAGAAAAACTTCAAAGCATAATGGTGGAATGCCCAAAGTCAGGGAATCTTTTACTAATAGGAACATCCCTCACTTTTTCCTTCTACTTATGTTTCTTGAACTGTTAGTGCTCACTGGAGTTGACCTGATATCATTAGACGTTTGATCTGTTGATTTATTAGTAGTTAATTATTAGTAGTTGAATTCCTCACGGCTGATCTGTTTGTGGAATTTTGCTGTCTTGTTCACATTTTGCCAAAGAAAGAAAAGATTGCTGCAAGCTGTGCTTAGTCTTACGGCTTTAAAAAAGAAAGACATTCCTATTTTGTTGTTTGTTTTTCTCCTCCTTGTTCCAACAGTATTATAGGGATGCATCAGCATGCTTCTTGATGTTCTTGTTATGAAGTACCTTGAAGTCTTGGTTATGCTGTCTGTCTGGAAATTATGCCATCAAGTGACATTTTTGCTGGGTTGCTTTATACTAGTTTTGGTTTAATTTCTCCCTAAGTATTGTTTCAATAGTGTCACAAAAACTCATCTCATAATTCTTTTCTGCTTCTTGCTACTCTCGCTGGGTGATTTTTCTTTATTATACAATGAGTACTGCAAATCTGAAAACAATAAATGAGCCTGAAGTACTGTTTCCACAGCAAGGAGGTAGTCACCAAGACACAGCTGTTGAAATCAATAGCATCTGATCCTTTGAATTAATTTCTTCTAAGCCAGGATGCTAAATATTTTGTAGGACTTCAGTTTATCCTTGACCGTTCCCAAGGGATATTGTTTTTTTCTTCTGCTGCCAATTTTGTTTTTTTTAATTATGTAGGGGCACAAATGGGTAACTTTAACATCTCAGAAATTAAATTATTTGAGCTATAATTTGAGTGAGAAACCGCACATGTAAGTGCTTCACAGTACTTTTAAGTGATGATCTAGGGCTGATTTTGAAGCATGGATTGTCCAGTGTAGATGATCTCGGTTTCTTTTCAAACCGAAAAGTAGGAATGAAGAATATTGGCTAACTTTTCAGCATTGTACTAGCCACATGTAGAATTTTTGTAGGTGTGTAGTGTTTTATAGTGCCTCTAGTTTTGGGTAGCCAGCTTGACATCTATAAACAGGGTATGTTTCTCTAAGGAAGAGAGAGCAGAGCACTCTGAAATTGCCCAGCTATTGAAAGTCATAAATAAAGCTTCTTGGCAATCTAAGTGGAATTTGTGGGTCTTCTGGGGGCTTTGACACAAGCTGGACACTTAACATCACCAGTATCAAGACTGAATTTGTTCTGTGGAAGAATTTTTGGATACTGGTTTACAGGTAAAATTTGAGCACCGAACAGTGTAGATGCCCCTGCATTAGGGAGAAAAAACAACAGGGGTTGTTATCTTTCTGAAGCTTGTAAAAGCTCAACAGCAGGGCTGTGCTGAGATAACCAAGCAAGTTTTGAGCAAGAGGGATTCAGAAACAGAAAAGCTGAATTAGCCAGTTACTGTTTGAGTAAATACATTTCTTTCTTAGCATGTCGAATTAAACGTGTGTGCCTACCACAGCGTAGAAGTATAAATTAGAATAGGTGTTGTGGAGTAGCTTGGACAAGGTAAATTCTCCCTCTTGATTACCCCATGGTAAGTTGTCTCTACATTTTTATTCTTACAGTGTTTGTCATTAGAACTTGACCTGATTTCCAGCATGGTAAAGATCAGTGGTGTTTGCTTTCTAATGCCTACACGCTATTACAGTGAGTTGTCTGTGTCAGAGCAGTTTTCTCAATGAAGTAAAAGCTTGATTTAATGAAAGAAATCGCACTAGCCAGCAGCTGTTACTTATGTTCTTATTTATAACAGTGTGCTACTTCCATCGAGACAGCCCTTTGCTTATCTCATGCTGTACTACTTGGTAGTAATCTATTTCTTGAATATATAAGCACAGAGATAATTTAAGAAAGAGACTGTGACTTTGTCCCTGGGACTTTTTTCTGTTTAACATGACTACAATGTGTATTTAACTCAAAAGGTAAATGTTACCTATTTGATATCTATCTGTCTCTACACTGTACATTAAGTTTTCTTGAAGGCAAATTGATGAAAGAAAAGGAAAAAGTGTACATGGCAGATGCTAGTTATTCTGCTGCAGGAAGCTCTGAGATCACGCTGAAAGGGGCAGAGGATAAACATCTAGAGAAGAGACAAGAAGTCTTTCGGGGTCTCACTGGATCCCATTTACCTCTAAGGTTTTATGTAAAGGGAATGCTGCCTTTTAACTAGTCTAAAAAAGAGTGATTTAAAAGCAATTTCTGCCATGCTGGTCCTGCAGGATTTCTGAACTTTCGGCCATATTTGTCTCTTGCCTTCCTCTCCCTTCTCCCACCACCCTGTATGCTACCTCCCTGCAGTCTTTTGCAGCTAGGCAGCTGAACTTAGTAAGGAGGCGTTGCTTCTAAAACACCATCTCCTGGCACTTTGCCTCTGTCAGCACGAGGCTGCTTTTTGTCTCGGTGAGCGGGTGGTGAAACAATTTCTTCTAAAAGGTTTCTTGATTATTTTCATAGTCCTTTTTCAAATGTCCGTAGTGGGTGTTCTTTCTTCTGGGTTTTACCTGCATGAATGAGTTACTTTGGCCCCTGTTCAGTTCTGTATTAAGCAAGGTTTGCAACCCGCACAGAGTTGCTTTGAAGCTAATTTAAGAGGCTTAAAGATTGATGAGGATTCCCCTCGAAAGAAAGGAGACTTCAGATCCCGTGGATTTGCTGTGTAGTGGTAATAGTTCGCTATTACTTCTCCTGATGTGTAGTTCATCCTGTATATAGGAATACAAAAACGGGTGGTTAGTAAGAGCTGCTCTTACAGGTGGCCATTGGCTGGCTGCCGGAGCTGTCCCTGGGGCCACTGGCGGTCTGACACTTGGGGCCGTGCTACTGCTGCAATAAATAAGACATTTTGCTTGTGATATATAGTCTTTAGCCCCAGACAACTGTTAGCTTTTTTGTAAAGGTCAGAGGCAATGAGGGATTGAATGGGCCGTGGGGAGGTGGTGTGCAAGGCAGCACCTGATTCTGTTTGAATCAACGAGATTTCTCCCCGGCATCTCAAGGAGAGAATTTCTCCATGCCTGCCAGTGATGAAGTGTTCAGGCATGTTGGTGTGAAAGCGGGGTCTTTGTGACTTGCCTTCCTGAAGCAATGAGTAGCAGCTACTAGGACTTGTCAGTGGGAGGTGTTGCTGTGTAGCATTGCTCAGCGTCAGGCGACATTATCTCTGTAACTAAATACAGGTTTGAACACTCTGAAGCCACTGTCTGTGTAAGAAAACTTTATCCAGGGACTACTCCCTTAAGTTTACTCTTCCAGTCATCTTTCAAAGATAGTTGTATGGGATTTTTAAACTGGTAAGTCTTTTGCAAATCATTTGTGATGTTTGGGAAACTGTGAGCGACATTAAGTAATTTACTATGAATTCCTTAGCCTTGTCTTCCCCAAATCTCAAGCCACAAATGTTGGTGTAAGTGTGATGAGAAATCTTCATTCCACACTTAAGGAAGGAGATACTTTATGTGAAACTGGGTGCTTGAAACGCAGTTCCAGGGACTAAAAACTGTAGTGGTTGTTCCCTTTGATCGGCGGCTGATCACAGCCGCGCGTGCCTCGCTGGTACCTGTGGCTGCTGGGGCTCGGCGGGATGCTGGCCTTGCCTGGTGCTGCCTCTGACTTCGTGGTGGCCGCGGGTGGCATCTCGGCAGCCGTGTGTGAGGGCAGCCACTCGGTAAGCTGAGAAGCAGAAAACATCTGCGAAATTTCACAGGACTGCTACGTCCTGTATTTGTTTCAAATGAAAAGGAATTATCTCAGTAAGGAAGACATTGGAACAAAAACTCATTTGAAAGGCATTGTCTTGGTGTTTTTAAACCTAAATTATTGAACACGCATTTTTAATAAGGAGTATTCTAGCATGACTTATATGCCTTTTTAGTTGCTCTTTGTGAAATTCTGTGGCATTTCGCACAATGGATGTCAATCTAATGACAAGTGTAACTGTTACCTGGTTTTGATCAAGCACACAAAGACATGGAAAGAATTGATATCTCTGGTATGTAGTGTCTAATCTTCAAAGAGAGGTTGAGAGAGACATTTTTAGAATCACTAGTGTCTTTCTAAGAATAATTAGCCTACTGTGACTTTGGGGGGGGTGTTTTCAAGTCCCACAAGTCAAAGTTTCTTTTTGTATGTAAAATTCATGTATTATCTGCAGGAAAGAATTCGTTCTGAAAAGCCAAACTACATACTTTTTAATAGGATTTTAATTATCTTTGCCATTAATGAACAAGTCAGAAAAATTACAGAAGGATTCTAGACATTCAGATATTGTTCACAGTTTAAAAATGTATGCGTTAGACCTGTTTGGATAAGATTATTTTTTATTCTGTCTTTTACAGCAGTATTTCAAAACTGGTGTTGAATCTTACCTTTACAAGGTTAATTTTAAATCTGTACAAGTTTGGGGTGGATTTTTGCTTAGAAGAATTTTGTAAAAGTAAGGTGATTTCAGGTGTACATGTACTTTTTTCCCCAAACAATTGTAATTGCATACATCTTTTTATCTCTCCAGTTTATAAACAGAGATCATTTCTGAAAGGTAGAAAACTTGAAACTGAGTACTCTCAAATTGCTGACTTTTTTGATTTTTAAAAATGGAAGTTTCTATTCAATTTGAGTAGGTATAGGTCTTTCTGAATTTAAGTCTGTGTCTACGATGCTGGCTGATTGTTCCCCGCTTCCCTAAGTGAAGATTCACCTAAAATAAATACTGCACATTTAAAGCAAATAATAATTAGGAGGACAAAGACCTTCCTAGGAGTGAATGTACAGAACTTTTTTATCCTACATAACTGCTAAGTAAATTTACAAATCCTATCACACAGCCGTTAACTGTATTTACTTGTAAAACTTACTCTGTAAACAGTCTTGGAAGTAAACTTCCACTGTCTTTTTTAGGTGAAAATGGAGTGTAAATTGGTTTAAAATGCAAAGTTTAAAAAAAAAACAACCAATACCACAACAAAAAACCCAACACTGTATAAATGTATAATGCACTAAAGAAGAATGACTAAGATTGTGTAGCTTAAGTAGCTTAATCTTCATGTAGTTTATAGTAATGAGTAATTGTGTGAACAGTGTTGCTTTCTTCCTGGCTCATAATAATAATAAGAAGGGCTACAAATTTATGCCTCAGGTTCTGGCATCTGAATTGAGAGTGATGCTTGCTGGCTCCGAGAGCCCTGTGCCGTGTGACAGATAGGGACGTTAGTGTGAGTCAAAGTTAGCTACAGCTATTTCAGGGCTGCTGTCCTGCTCAGCTTTATGCTCCTGGAATAAATAGCACGAGGGGCTGCGTGCAGCAGGAGCGCCCAGTCAACCACACAGCATTGCGGGTGCATTCCTACAGGCTGAAAATACTTCTTTTTAGCATGTCCCTCCCTGAATGAAGAGTTTCATCATTCATAACAATATGGCTGAAGCATTGTCCTCAGTCCTTTTCCCTCCAAAATCACTTTGCTAGTTTGTCCTCTTTTTATGTGTGCTGGTGGCTGTAGTGACATGAGAGTCTTTATTTGACAATATATGAGCAATGAGTAATATAGTATGGCCAGGACAAGTGGGTCACTCCTAGCTGTGATAAAGCAGAAAACAGTAGTACCCTTTTATGAGCATTTACTCATGTAAAAGCTGTCAGCTTCTAAAATTAGGCATGAAATGCCATCATGGGAAATTCTTCTTTTTAGGGCTTGCCCTCTCCAGTTTACCTTAATCTTTGAGATACAAGTATGTCCCTTTATTGGTTACATGAATAAACTATTGGACTTGCTTCAGAGATAACACCTAATTTAAAGGTGAGATTGAATCAGTTGTTGAAAATAGTCTATTTGGAGAAGCTTAAATAGCTTCATGTATCTCGGTGTCGCACTGAATTGATTCCCATCCCCCCTCCTGTTTGTTCATCTCGGAGGGAGAAGTAATCATTATTTTAGCAAAGATAGGAGTGAAAACTTAAATTGAAAATGTCACCTTGACGCGTCTTTTTTTGTTGAATTTTCATGTAATGGTATGTTATTTAATCTTAACTGATAATGATAAAAGCCCTACTGAAGACAGTTTTCAGAGGGTTGTTTAAAAAAAAAATCCCTTTGTTCAGAAAGAAGCAGGAAAATTAGTGGTATGGTATCCTTTAACCATCAGGAAAGGGCTGGCAACAGCAGTAAGTGACTGGAAACATAGGAGGGTGAGGTGCTCACCTTGTGTGAATTGCCAGCAGCAACTGAAGTTGATGGATAGCATTTTAGAGAGGAGTCTCTCTGGAACTCCTCATCACTAGCCTCAGCAGTTCTCCTGTCCATCAGATGTTTTGTTTACAGTGTTCAGCCAATTACTTAACATGAAAATCCTTTGCATTGTACTGTAGTGAGTTCTGATGAGCACTTTGTCAGTAAAGATGCAGTTGTGGCAGTAGTGGGAAACGGTGATTTCATCTGTGTAAAAGTGCCTTCAGGCTTTCGCTCTGAATTTTTCCATCTGCTGGGAACTGTGAAATACTGAATTTCATCTGGAATATGTTCACAGGTTTTGGTGAAGCCTTCAGAGGTAGACATGGTTTCATTGGAAATTTCTCACATTTCCTTAGCCATGGATTTTTTTTTTTTTAAGATGTTGTGTGGATTTACATGTTTCACGTTACAGGCAGTCCTCAGAATAAATGTGTTGCACAAGTTCATATTACTGTTGGAGTTCATTTGTTATAAAAATAGATCCTGTTGATCATGTGCTTTATAAAGCATGATAGATCTATTTCCTTTAAAAGCACAGAGGTTGTAAACATGCAACAAAATGATAAAAATATCATTCTGCATTTGCTACTTCTTTGTTCTAATTAGGCTAGAAGCTGCAAATATTGATGCTAAAACCAAAGCAATGAAAAGTAGTCAACCAGAACTTTAGGACAAGCAGTAACCTCAATTCACATCTGTGTGTATTGCTTGACTGTCAAAATAAGATGTGCTGGATCCAAAATTAGAGTATGCAAGCAGATACATGCATCAGAACACCAACATACGGGAACTGCGTTGAACAGTTGCAGTCTATGTTTGTGTACGTGGAATTTAGCTTTTAAGTTCACACAGTGCTGTGGCAGTAGTAAAAAGACATATGAAGCCTGTGCAGCGTGGATGCTTGGGGTTTTGAGAGCTCATTTCCTGAGCCAGCGGATAGTTCAGTTCTCCTGCTGAATGGGTTTGGGGGTTCTGCAGTGTTAGAGCTGCTGGCTCTAGCTGCTAGATAATGCTTGAAAACGTACCCAGTGCTACAGAAGTTTGTTGTGGCTTATGTTAGAACTCTGATGAGATGAAGTGGTCGTTGAGACAACCTGGAAAGACTGGCCAATGCTTAGTCCACTTTTGCTGGATGCAGACTGACTTTGGTGAATTTGTGTTGCGTGTATAAGTGTTTAGTAGTCAGCTATTTGTTGTTTTCATGAGACTTCGTGAGAAACAGCATCTTCCCCTGAGGAATGCCACTCACCGGTCTTGGGCGTTGACTGCAACTCTTTGAATGCAACCATCCAGCCAATTTCTTATACACCAAGTGGTCCAGCTATCAAATCCATGGACCGGTACAGCATTCCTCAGGGGCTGGTATTGGCACCAGAGCTGTTTAACATCTTTGTTGGCAACATGGATGGTGGGATTGAGTGCACCCTCAGCAAGTTTGTCAATGACACCAAGCTGTGTGGTGCCGTTGACACACTGGAGGGAAGGGATGCCATCCCTGGACAGGCTTGAGAGGTGGGCATGTGCGACCCTCATGAAGTTCAGTAAGGCCAAGTGCAAGGTCCTGCTCGTGGGTACGGGCAATGCCAAGCACAAATACAGTCTGGGCAGAATGGATTGAGAGTAGCCCTGAGGAGAAGGATTTGGGGTGCTGGTTGACCAACAAGCTCAGCGTGGCCTGGCAATGTGTGCTCGCAGCCCAGAAAGCCAACCATATCCTGGGCTGCATCCCCAGCAGCATGGCCAGCAGGTCAAGGGAGGTGATTCTGCCCCTCTGCTCTGCTCTGGAGAGACCCCTCGTGGAGTCCTGCATCCAGCTCTGGAGCCCTCAGCACAGGAAAGATATGGACCTGTTGGAGCGGGGCCAGAGGAGGGTCAGAGGGCTAGAACACCTCTCCTGTGAGGAAAGGCTGAGAAAGTTGGTGTTGTTCAGCCTGGAGAAGAGAAGGCTCCAGGAAGGACCTTAGAGCAGCCTTTCAGTACCTGAAGGGGGCCTACCAGAAAGCTGGAGAGGGACCTTCTACAAGGGCATGCAGTGATAGGATGAGGGGTGGTCGCTTCAGGCTGAAAGAGGGCAGATTTTGATTAGACAGAAGGAAGAAATTCTTTGCTGTGTCGGTGGTGAGGCACTGGCACAGGCTGCCCAGAGAAGCTGTGGCTGCCCCCTCCCCGGAAGTGTTCAAGGTCAGGTTGGATGGAGCTCTGATCAACCTGGTCTAGTGGAAGGTGTCCCTGCCCATGGCAGGGGGGTTGGAATCAGATGATCTATAAGGTCCCTTCCAAACCAAACCATTCTACGATATTCTATGATTCAGCTATTGAAAGTTTATTCTTTTGACTTGAATCTGGTGTATGGAATGACTCCATTGATAAATGTTGTTAATGCCAATTTATTAGTACTAAAATACTGTGACTTTTTGAATATCTTTAGCCTTCTGCTTGTGGTTAAATTTGTTTTTTCAAGCAAAGGCTGCTGCTTCAAGTGAAATAGAAGAATACTCTGTGATTTCAGTGGTACAAGACCAGATCTTCAGAGAGTTCTACATATTTATTTGGGAAAACATAGCACTCTGTTATCCAAAACAGTGTAATGTTTAGTGGGGTCTCGCTAAGTCACCACCCTATCATGAGTTTCTTTCTTCTCTGTCTACTGGTCTCTGTGTATGAAATTTTGAAATTTTAAAAAGGAGACATTTTTAGAAGTTCTAATTTTAGGTTAGAAATCTGGTTTTAATTCTGTTCATTCTCCTTGTCAGCTCATTCTCTGCTGCTTTAATATATGACAGACCATGCAGTTCTTGCGTTTTCACAATGCCAGTCTTTCCTTGCAGAGAATTGTGTTGTTTTTGTAGCATTTTCATAATCCCCTTGGTATGTAAAATGGATTGGTAAATTATATTAAAAAAATACTGTCATATACTTTGTACTGTTTGATACATTTTCCAGAGCTATTAAGCAACCAAACAGGTGGTGGCCATTACTGAACCCGACCATGAGCGTGATCACCTCTGATTCTTATTAACAGCAGATGTGGAGTGTTACAACAATAACAGCGTTACAAATTTCCTTTTCTCTTGTCTTAGGTTTTCTACCCTAGCAAAGATGGTACTAAGATCCCAATGTTTATTATTCACAAGAAAGGCATTAAATTAGATGGTTCTCATCCTGCCTTCTTGTACGGGTATGGAGGCTTCAACATATCAATTACACCAAGCTACAGGTAAGCAGGGTAATTTATACCTTCTTCTGAAGTATCTGGTATTAAGAGCTGTCACAGACTGAGGGCAGACTATGGATCTGACAGAATAGTGTGTTTCAGTTCCACGTGACGCAAGGTGGGGGCCATATGGACCGCACATCTTAGTCCAGGCATCATTTGTCTGCTGGTTAGTTCTGAATTTGAGGGTTTTGCCCAGGGTCACAAAAGAAATTTGTGTCAGAGCAGAGAAGTGCTGTGCTCTTCTGAGGTTTACAGCAGGCACCCTGTCCTTGGGATTACACCTTAAACTCTTCCTGCTTTGTCACTGAGCTCAACAGAAAAGCATATGGCAATACTACATTAAGTAAGTATTTGAGCCCTTTGCTCAACTAGTAACACAGAAGTTTTCTTTTTTCCAAATTATACAACTACCTATGTCTAAATATCATAGAAAGTGAAGTATTTGTTTAAATTAATGTAAATAATTAAAATTTAGCTGTATTTTCATATTATACTTTAGAGGAGATTACATCAGAAGCAACACCCTACTGTGTTCCCATATAATCAGGAAAGAGGAAGGAGGATTCTGTCTTGAGATGTACATGATGTGGGCTCTGCATATGCAGTGCAACACGTTGTAAACCAAAAATGCTGTGTGCAAAACAGGATTTATAGCCCTCAAAAGCCATAAGCTTTATTGAATACATGATCTCTTTAAAGAAAAGGCTTATTTCCTCAGCAAGGGAATTTGAATAGACTTAGCAAGAGGCAGTGATTGTCTGTAATACGTAAGAAATGCTGCTAGGCGAGGCAGGGGCAAACGGAAATGCAAAGGACTGAATGGAGAGCAATTTTTCAGATAGTGGAAGAGCAGCTCACCAGCACAAAAATAATCTATTATGAAACCATCCTATTAAGTTTAGGTGTCTACCCATCTTGCTTTAGAGTCAGCACATTTCAAGAAGTCCTTTGTAGTGCTTGCTTTTCCAGGTCACTGTGATTGTATTTCTAAATAGCATTTACAGTTTCTCAGCCTTTCTAGCAAATACCTTGTCTAACAATGGACCTCCCATCTTGTGTTCTGTGATTATTTGAAAATTTTTGATCTGCCTTGTAAAGCTACATTTTTAATTTCCCATGGGTTTTGAGAGATACCATTATATAACCAGAATAGTTTTTAAATTCCTTTTTAGATTAGGCTTAAGCACTGATTTATTACAGTTTATTGTAGATGCTGAAAACTGTGATAAAACTTATCATGTTGTCTTTTTTAAAGTAAATATTATGTATCTATTGATTTAAGATAAAATTTGACATATTGCAGAGCTGACATGAGCTGGCTGCTGGCAAAAGGAGAAGGTATCTCACAGTGCCTCCTTCCATCTCCCATCTATTGTCCCTGGTGCTTGCTGGAACCTTTGCTAAGCTGATGTACCTCGCAAGAATGGTAGAAAACTATCCCAACAAGATGGAGTGGGTGATTTTTCTGCCATTCTGGCAAGGTAAAAATTGATCTCGTAGGAGTCCAACAAGCAGCAGCAGCAGCTGACAGTCAGAAGAGAGGAAGGTGGAAGGTGGGAGCAGTGACCTATGTCTTTCTGAACCGTATGAAATTTTTATTACACAGTTCATAAAATAAGACTATGAATCTGTAACAGTTGCTTAAAAGTAAATGCACAGAGAACTACCAGTTGCCTCCAGATCAAAATACATTATCCCACTGACAATGTAAATAAAACAGGGTTGGCCACACCTCCCTCCTCATTCTCTCACTTGTAGTATCAACTTATCCTTTCTCATCCTTTCTAAAAGAAAAATAAGAAAAGCCAAAGCCTTCAAATGCATCTTTATGGTTAATAACCTGAGAATTGAGTATTCGAGGAGGAAGTGTGTTCCAAAAGTAGGCCGGCAAGATCAAGGGAAGAAAATTGTGATAGAAAATTTATGCCAGAAAGGCAGGGCATCCAGTTCATCCTTTACCTGTCAGATTCAAGCAGCGTTTGACTACATCCCTGTTACCATATACTGCAGTATTCCATGAGGAGTTCCCAGGTCCAAATGCTGCTCCAGCCTCAGCCCAACACCATGATTTGGTCTTTTGGTTTATTTTGTAGATGACCGCAGGCACAAGTGCTAGAAAGCAGCCACAGGATGGTCAAGGCTCAGGCTTGCCACGTAGTTCACCTGGTCTTGAGCCAAGACGGCTATGGAAATGCAACTGAGTAGTAGCCTGCTTACCTTTAAACGAATAAGTTCCTGGATAAATGTTCCTGTTTTTTTATTTGAACCTAGGGCTCTTACAAATTTTCATAAAGCACTTCATCTGCTCCTTTCCAGTGGTTCGTTTCTATCCTGTATTTCGTCAAGCCAGTACGATGTTATCTAACTGATGTTTCACACCCATTAATGCGAGCCAGCTCTCTGGCTTGGGGAACTTATTTCTGCTTAATTCAGAAACTGATGTTGCTTTTCAGTTTTCCTGCAACACAAAAAATGAAAATAAAATCTTTTTCACTGAAAGCAATAGAAACAAATGAACAGGTTAGAAGATGCAGAAGTAACTACGAGAATGATAGGCCAAAGTCATTAAGTCAGTTACAGTAGTGGTTTATTTTTGAATGCAAGCATGCATCTTTTATATGCCTCTCTAGACTGAAGAGCTGCACTTGGTAGCATTTAGAGTATGGTGCCCGCTGGAGTACTGTCATCAATTATGCAGCCTGCATAGCGAGTGTGAGTGCAAGCTGATGGAGCCGACACCAGTGGCTTGGCAGCGCTGCTGGGGAAATGCCGTCACAAACCCACCTCCAGCACCTCAGATCCGGCTAATTACCCTGCAGGAACCAACATCTTTCCCTTCACTGTTCCATATGTGCCTGTGTGGGTACAGGAGAAGCAATTTCTAATGCATCTTGGAATACAGCTGATGGTGAAGCAGACTGGGAAATGACGTTTTGCTGCTGCGGGGCCAGGTTGTGCCAAGCCTTCAAGCACAGAGGTGGCTCAGGGAGAGGCTGGAAGCCCACAGAAACGTCAGGCAATGTAGCAGCCACGGGTGCAGAGTGCAAGATTGCTCTTTTCAGGTACTTTGTTACCACTCCCTCCTGCTCCACAAAAGCCAAGAAAGCAACCAAGTCCAGTAACTCGGGATTTTTCCCCACCGCTAGTGCACCAGCCTGCGTTTCTTTGTCACCTGTAAGACCTGGCAGCAGATTGGTAATTCTGGGAGAGCATTCTTGCTCCTTGAAGTACAGCTTCTCACGTTGTACTGTACTGTAAAAAAACAATACCTGTTTTCTTATTTTTTGTGTTACGCTACGTAAGAATGATAGGGTCTGGGAGGAGCTCTCCAGGGAAGGAACTACCTTATGCTCCTCCATGGGCTTCTTCTTGACCCTGTTGCCCTTTACTTTACTCTTTTTCTTTACGCTGCTCCCAGGAGAGAAGGAAAAACAGGGATAATGAGCAAAAGGCTAGAGAGACTTGTTCGGAAGAGCAGGGAGCCAGACTTTCCTCTGCAGAACGAGCCATTTCGTAGGCATCCAGGGCAACTGGTCAGTTTGCTGTGACTCAGACACCAAGTTGACCTGAAATCAAATCTGGAAGCAAGAACCCATCTGGAAGAACACAGGAGGCAGTAGCAGGATTGTGTATGAAATGTGAATTTTGTGCTGTCTGTTCCTTGGAATTTTGACTTTTTTAAAAAAGTTAATGAGTCCTGATTATACACGTATAAAACCTGGTTCCTTGAACTTAAAAGTCATTTTGAGAAAGCTTGTTATAAGCTGTAGGCACATCTGCCTCTAAGTATTGGTCAAATTAGGGTCCTGACTCATTTTAATGCTGACCATATCAGAGTGGGTATTAATGAATAGTCATTGGCAGTGACATTAGTAGATGTATATGTTGGAGTATATGGGGTAATCTTTTCTGAAGTGCCTAAATCCCAGTAGTATTGCTGAGAATGAGTACAGGTTTACAAAACCTTACTTACAGTTTGGGCGATATGATGATTGTTACCAAACTCTGGACTTCACCTGTTGAGGGTCTGTGCGACAGAAAAATTGTTTGCTTGTGGAAATAAGGACTAGCTTCCTATGGTAAGAGGACTGCATATCCTATGAGATCCTAAGACACTTAGACCCCTCCAAAAATTATCATCAAGATACCGTCTCTGTTAGAGGGGTTCATGGACAGGATAGGATGCATTCAATACTTTGGTTTTCCATTGCTTACAAACTCTTTGCTGGTTAAATATGCTGATCCCTCAGACAGACACAGTTTCTTTCAGCAGATGGAAGAGTATGGACTCTGTTCTGGATTTTTTTTTATTTTTTAAATATTCTCAGGCAATATATTTGGGTAGCAAGCTGTTACCTTACCTGCAATTCCTATACTTGCTACCGTTGATTCTCTACTAGGAGATCAAGTAAGTTAGGACCAGAAAGTTTCTACTGATTTTGTCCAGGACAGAGACAGGGAAAAGAAGTGCAGAATATTCTGGCATGTTTTGTTACTGTAACATATCAAAAATTAAGAAGTCACGATTTCATGAGGCAACTTACTGTCAGGCTACTCCACATTAGCTGTGTTGAACCTGTCAAAATTAGGCATCCTGGAGTTTGACAGAATAATGCTCTCTGACCTTTGCACAGTGTGCTTATAGAATATCAATCTTGCATCTGACGAGCATGTCACAGCAATCTAAGGAAATACAATTCAGTGATTGACTTCATCATTGATATTACAGAAGGAGAGATAATTCAGGCCTCCTGAGCCATCTGATGGCCACAGATAACCAGCCTAGATGGAAAGGTTTTCCTTTGATGGATTATGAAAATACAGAAATCTCTTACCTGTTACCCTTCTACTTTTCTTTTTGTTTCCTTAGTCCTTGGTATAAACTGTCAAAAACAAGTGCCAGTACATAGATAATAGCTTTGGGAGGTATGAAAAATTTACCTGTTTTGATACCACATCTACATGAGACACACAGTAGGACTACCTTCTTTCAAGACGTTTCTGATAAGCAGTAGGGAGACTTAAAGATGAAAAGGCCCAATCCTTGCTCTTGTGGTTGAAAAGGAGTAATTTCTGCAGGCAGTGGTTTCTTGCGTGAGCAAAGATTTCAAGTAAATAAGGAATTTAAAGCTACTAGAGGAGAAAAAAAGACTTGCTGAGATTAAATTTTATTATTTTACTGGTCTCCTTGGCATATGTGTGGTTTGCCATGTGCAGCTGCTGCTATGTTAAGCTACTGCCTCAACAGATCAGGGATCTATTCCTGTTCTTAATTGTTAAATATAATTTAAGTTACTTCAGACCCTTTTAAAAAGATAGGAATTGCTTTGATACTTTTTCAGTTTGGCATGTAAAAAAAAAATTATGCTACTTTAGCTTTCAGCCAGGTTCTAGAGATAGTAGGGAAGACAGAACTTTTAATTTATTTTTTTTTTACTCTTTGTTTTCTGTTTAGCAATGCAAGCGGAAAATAAATAAGAAAAGAACTGGCCAGAAGTGTCTGCAGACCCTAGCACACAAAACAATGGTAGAAGTAGAGTTTTTCTTTGCAAACAGTTTTATAAAGGTCTAAAAAACAGTACATTAAGCAAAAGTTGAAAATACCTGCTCATAAACAAAGATCAGGTGCTGATCTTAAGTCTTAGTTCTTTGCTTTCTTCATTTTGGCTAAGCGCTCCTTTTCTCTCTGAAAAAGCAGAAGGCCCACGGAAGAGGAACAGTTGAGAAAGCTATGGAGATGCAGTGGTACTGAATAGCTCTAATCCCTGCACTGAAGGCTTTGAAGAGAATAAAAAAAAATGTTGACGTGTCCTGGGGGTGTCTTCTGTTAGGCAGAACCGCTGGCCACTCTCCTCCGAAGTGCAGAACTAAAGGAGGAAGAATGGACCAGCACGGGTTCCTTCCTCTCCCAAGGCTGCAGGGGGTTTCATTTCCATGGATAACCATTGAAAAAAGCCTGGTTACTCAGGTTTGCCATCAAGAGGGACTGCATTCATGATTTAATCATTGATTTTGGGAGAGAGCTTTCCCTCAAAATATTTTTGTAAAAGTGGTAAGGATATAAAGATTGGAAATTAAAAATAATCCTCTGTCTGTTTGCTTTTTCAGTGTGTCAAGACTTATTTTTGTGCGACACCTAGGGGGTGTTCTAGCGGTGGCGAACATCAGAGGTGGTGGTGAATACGGAGAGACCTGGCACAAAGGTAAATCAGTCCAAGTAGAGGAGCAAAGCTGCAGGCTTAGCAATGAAAATTACAACGTTTTCGCTTAACTCCTTCTTCCATACTCCAGCTCCTTTTGTCTTTTACTTTTTCTGTAGAAAAGTACGTTTTTTCCTTACTCATGTGTTAGATCTGTACGTTGCCCAGTGTTACCTGATCGTTTTCATTAGATTGTTCTGATTTTTGCAACCTCCTTAGAAAGTTTTGCACAAACACAGTATTTTCCAAGAAAATGATGGGGTTTTTTGAGCAAGATTAAGTTCCCTAGACTTAAGGATTTGAAAATGCAACTATTTATCTTGAACAGATTTTCCAAAAAATGTCTGTCCATATTGCAGGAGACCTGGCTTCCTTTCGCGTATATCTTTCATTATTTGCAGGTGCACATGACCCCACAGTTCTAGATCCCCAAGACAACAGCACTGACTATTTAGACTTTCCTGGTATCGCACAAAAAAATAAACCATTTCCAGAACCTTACAGAAAGTGTGAACTTTTGAGTTCAGAATGTAACTCTTCCAGATTGGTTTTGCGCAATTTATGAATAAACCCTTTTTTTATGTTTAGTGAATGTGACTGAAGCTTATATGAAAACAGTCAGCTCCACAAGTGCAGTGGCATGTCATCCCCTCCACACTCTCTTAGGGTGTCCAACTTCTTGTAGGCAGGCATTTGACCTTTTTTTGGGTTTTTTGATGATGACTTTTATGCTGCAGGGAAACCAAATCACTCACTACAAATCCCTGTCAATCTCTTTTCCCCTTTTCTTAATACCTTTGATGTATTTCTCTTCATATTTTTCCCATCCAATCCTTGTCTTAATCCTTTGATTGTCTGCTTGCCTTATTGTTGACAATCTTCTGCATTCCTTCACCAGAGGGAAAAACTGAAAAAAGTCCTATTCATCTCTGTGACATACCCATCACGATTTAATGGTGATGCCTGATTCATATCCATAGAATCATAGAATAGTTTGGGTTGGAAGGGACCTTTAAAGTCTGCCTAGTCCAACCCCCCTGCAATGAGCAGGGACAACTTCAACTAGATCAGGTTGCTCAGAGCCCCATCCAACCTGACCTTGAATGTTGCCAGGGATGGGGCATCTACCATCTCTCTGGGCAACCCATTCCAGTGTTTCACCACCTTCACTGTAAAAAGTTTCTTCCTTATATCCAGTCTGAATCTACCCTCTTTTAGTTTAAAACCATTATCTCTTTCCCTATCACAAGAGGCCCTTCTAAAACGTCTCTCTCCATCTTTCTTATAAGCCCCCTTTAAGTACTGAAAGGCCGCAATGAGGCTCCCTGGAGCCTTCTCTTCTCCAGGCTGAACAGCCCCAACTCTCTCAGCCTTTCCTCACAGGAGAGGTGTTCCAGCCCTCTAATAATTTCTGTGGCCCTCCTCTAGACCTGCTCCAACAGGTCCGTGTCTTTTGTGTGCTGACGACTCCAGAGCTGGACACAGGACTCCTGGTGGGGTCTCACCAGAGCAGAGTAGAGGGGCAGAATCACCTCCATCTACTTGCTGGCCACCCTTCTTTTGATGCAGCCCAGGATACGGTTGCCTTTCTGGGCTGCTAGCGCACATTGCCAGGTCATGTTGAGCTTCTCGTTAACCAACACCCCCAAGTCCTTCTCCTGAGGGATGCTCTCAATCCATTCTCCACCCAGCATGTATTGATGCTGGATGTTGCCCTGATCCATGTGCAGGACAGTGCACTTGACCTTGTTGAATCTTGTGATGTTCACACAGGCCCACTTCTCAAGCCTATCCAGGTCCCTCTGGATGGCACCCCTTTCCTCCAGCACGTCAACCTCACCACTCAGCTTGGTATCATTGGCAAACTTGTTGAGGGTGCCCTCGATCCCACTGTATCATTGATGAAGATATTAAACAATACTGGTCCCAATACAGACCCTTGAGGGACAATATTTGTCGTTGACCACTACCCTCTGTATGCAACCATCCAACCAATTCCTCATCCACTGAACAGTCCACCCATCAAATGCATATCTCTCCCATTTAGAGAGAAGGATGTTGTGGGGCACCATGTCAAAGGCCTTACAGAAGTCCAGATAGATGACATCTGTTGCTCTTCCCTTGTCCACTGATGTAGTCACCCCATCATAGAAAGCCACTAAGTTGGTCAGGCAGGACTTGCCCTTGGTGAAGCCATGCTGGCTGCCTCGAATCACCTCCCTGTCCTCTGGGTGCCTTAGCATATCTTCTAGGAGGATTTGTTCCATGATCTTCCCAGGCACAGAGGTGAGGCTTACAGGTCAGTAGTTCCCAGGGTCCTCCTTTCTACCCTTTTTAAAAATGGGCACAAGGTTTCCCTTTTCCCAGTCACCAGGGACTTCACCTGACTGCCACGACTTCAAATAATTCCTGACACCATCCCTACACAACCAGGCAGCATCCCTATACTCTTCCCAGGATACCTGTCCCTGCTTCCACTGCCTGTGCATTTCCTTCTTGCCCTTTAGTTTGACATGCGGGTCTCGACTCAGCCATGCCAGTCTCTTGCCTTCTTTTCCTGGTTTCTTACACCTGGGGATTGAGAGCTCTTGCGCTTTCTGGGCAGCGTCCTTAAAGATCTGCCAGCTCTGTTCCGCTCCCTTGTCCCTGAGGGTAGTTTCCCAGGGGATCCTATTGACTAACTCCTTGAAGAGCTCGAAGTTTGCCTTTCCAAAATTCTGGGTCCTGACTTTTCTCTTCGTCTGATCCTTATCCCTCAGGGCTGGGAACTCCACCAGTGCATGATCACTGCAGCCCAGGCTGCTTCCTGTCTTGACGTCACCAACCAGCTCACTTGTGTTGGTGACCAACAGTTCAGTATCACATCGCCTCTGGTAGGGCTGTCTGTTAACATTACCTGGCTTAAGAAGTTATCCTTCATACACACCAGGAGTCTCCTGGATTGCCTTCAGCTTGCAATGCTATTTTTCCAGCAGATGTCAGGGTGGTTCAAGTCCCACAGCAGGATGAGAACCTGGGAGTGCAATGCCTCCTGTAGCTGGGGTAAGAAGTCTTTGTCAATAGGCTCCCCTTGATCGTGTGGCCTGTAGCAGACAGCAACCACAAGGTTCCCTTTGTTGCCTTGGTCTCTGATTCTTACGCATAAGCTTTCAACCTGCTCTTGGCTGTTCTTCAGACACAGCTCTTCCCACTCTATCCATTTCTTGATACAGAGGGCAATGCCTTCGCCCCTTGTTCCTTGTCTGTCCCTTCTGAACAGCCTGTAGCCATCGATAGCTGCAGTCCAGTCATGAGATTCGTCCCACCAAGTTTCAGTAACGGCAAATAGGTTATAGCTTTCTAGCAGCGTGGTGGCTTCCAGCTCCTCCTGTTTGTTGCCCATGCTGCGTGCGTTGATGTAGAGGTACTTGGTGTAGAGCTCAGCTGTCGGCCATGTCACCTTCTTAGAGGAGCACTCCTTAGTTTCCCTGTTGGCGCCTATTACCTCAGGAGCCTCTGGCTCATCTCCATAAGACTTCTGCTGCTGTGTAGCCAGCTTGTCTCAGAGCAACAGGCAGAGGGCCCTCGCTAGCACCCATCCCTCTAACCTTGACGTGTCATCCCACAGCTTGTCATGGGCAAGTCTGATATTATCATCCTCCCCCTTCAAGTCTAGTTTAAAGCTCTGCCAGTAAGCCCCACAAGCTTCTGAGCAAAGACCCTCTTCCCACTTTGAGAAAGGTGAAGCCTGTCTGACGCCAGCAAGGCTGTTGCCCTGTAGGCCATCCTGTTATCTGGTGAATAAGTTGCTGGAGATGTTGTCAGCAAGCCAAATGCACCAAAATAGTGGTATTTATGATGCAGCAATTTGCTATGTGAGTAATCCATAATAAATTTTTATCAAACAAAACGGTATTCCCAGATCATTACATCTTGGTTTTACTGTTTCATCTGTGGTAACTTTTTGTCTGGGTCATTTCCTCACAATTGAGTTAAATACGTAGTAGTTTCAGAAATAGAAGCTATATATGCTTGCAGAAACAGGATAGTCTTCTTAAGATGAAGTATCCTTCATTAATTTTAATTTGCCGATTGGTTTGTAATACGTTTTAATAAAATTTATCTTAATATGATAATACTTCTTTGGTCCACTTGTATCCTGCTTAATTTTGACTGAAGTCTTTATTGCAGTTGCATGATAAGATATGTATCTATTCTTTGTTGATTCCAGAAACAATTGCAGAAGTCTGTTTACTTAGGTTTAATTGTATAGGTAGGATTCTGACCTTAGAACAGACCAGAACTTTGAGCAAAGAGTAAGATTTCTCTTTTATTGCCACACATTTGAAGACTCTTTCATCATCTCAGTATGTCTCTCTTCAATGGTCTTGGTTAATGTGAGAATGACATGTATTTGTTAAAAAATAAAAAATGAAAAATTTACTGGTTCCAGTTCTGCAAGATCTGGATGACTAAATGTTAGAGTTATCTTACCAAACTTTTGCAACATAGAAATGAAGCATCCAGTGTAAACTGGGTATCTGGGATCACTGGATGGACAATGGAGATAGAGAGACACCTCCAGATTGTAGCTCATTTCACTTATATTAGGGTAGAATTAATTGTCCTGGAGGCCCCTGGACCATGGTGAGTACCTTAGGCAATTAGCTTGGAATAAACATCCAGCTTTGAAACAAAATAGAAGGAACTGGAGTTCCACTTCTGCATCCAGTGAGCCCCTGTTATCTGGCTGGACCACAGCCTTTGCTAGAGGAATATGAGGATTTTCTTCCTAGTTCTCATTTCTTACTAGCATTCAATTGCCTGAGAAAGAACATGTGACGTCTTAAGGTAGGATATCCTTTGAGGAGTATCCAGTTTTAGTGTCTTGCCGAACAAGCGTCTAAAGCAGGAAGATTATGAGATTTGGTCAACTGTGAGTTCTCTAGGTTGATACTCTTCTGCTCAAATACTTGAAAGATTGTAGGAAAAACACACCCTTTTCCTTCCCTATCCCACCCTGCAAAGTTGTGGAGTTTTTGAGAACTGGAAGTCTTTCCAATGATGTCACCTGGACCTATATTTTCAGTCATGATTTATTCCTCATACGTCTGATTAAGTTTCTTCATCAGGATGGCAGCATCTTAAGCATTTCCATATTGATAATTTCAAACCAAGATGCAATTCTGAAGTCCTTTTTGACCATAGCTATATATCATTTGGTATGAAAACAGCTAATAGAAAAAAAAGTAAATTACCAGCCACATATTCTATGTCCAAGAAATTAGAAGTGCTTATTTTATATAGCTTATTTTATAAGTTGAAGCTTTATTGCCTTACGAAAATGTCACTGAGTTTAATGCTGTTAAAGTCCCATTAGATCAAACCTCAAGTGGATTGTATGTGGTCATTAGGTATATGTTTTGCAATGTAAAGCTTTTAGCTTTAATTTTGCTGGTTAGGAACATTACCTGGCACTCACTCCATGATATAGGTATGTATTATTCAGAGTTTCTGAAAGCATTAGAGTTATCGACAGAACCATCTTATATCTTCTCTGTGTTGAAAGAATCTTTCATTTTTGCTGTCTTTCTGAGCTGCATCAATTATTAAAATGTTCATGAATCTGAAATTGTTCCCAAATATTTTTGCACACATGTTTTTCTAAAGAGATGGTATCAAATGGATTTTATGGCATCAACTGATTTGTTTTATTTGTGTGCTAGGTGGTATCTTGGCCAACAAACAAAATTGCTTTGATGACTTTCAGTGTGCTGCCACATACCTCATCAAGGAAGGCTACACATCCCCAAAGAAGCTGACTATTAATGGAGGCTCAAATGGGGGCCTCTTAGTTGGTAAGAACTGCTCATATATTTCCTGGGTGTGGTGCTGGGTTTATCAAAGTAACCAAACAAGAAATATACGAGATCATCTTTTCAAAAATTGCCAGAATGTCAATACCTTAATATATGCCAGGTGTTAAATATATACACAATTGTGCTTCAATTTGCTGTTTGCATAGGACATTGGGATTCTGCAGCCTCTAGCGAAGGCTGACTGTTAAAAGCCATACTTACAATTACTGCCTTCTGTGGTAGAGCTAACTCTGTGGTAGAATCACACAGTAAGTAAGAATGCTTTAAAAAATATTTGAGGTTTGATTTTTCTTTCTTAAGGCTAACCATTACAAAATAATTACTGAATAACCAGAAATCTGCTATGTAGCATCAGGAAACTTTGTGTGGTCTGTAGCGTGAGCCAGAATCCCATGTCCTGCAGTCCTTCATCAGAGTTTCTCATTTGCTTTTTCTGTAGTCATCCATTCTTGTTCTTAGGGGGCAAATGAAAACATGACACTTGTGTGTTTAAAGCCTTTGTACAGGGACGCACAACAATTTGAATCTACTTTCGTTGTGTAGTTAAAACATGACCACAAATAAAATAATGAATGTCTATAGTGAGAAACATAAAATACAAGTAGAGCTACTTGAAGAAGTCATGAGCCTTTGAGGGACTGTGTAAATGTAGCACTTTGTTACAAATGCATCTTGTTCACATATAATTCGCTGCTGTGTTCTTAATTTCAAAGAAACTGATAGCCTTCTCAAACAGAAAATCTTGTCACAAAAGTGTCTCATAGGCTAAGCAGTATTTAAAGCTCTACAAAATTGATTTCCAATTAAATCTCTGTATATGAAAGTAGTAGAAGAAAAAGATTATTTTGTTCAATTTTGAAAGGAGAAGGAAGCACAAATGAACAATATTAGGGTTTGTATTTTTTTTTAAAGAGCATGAAAGGCATCTGACAGTATGACACCATTGAGCTATTCCTGTGAGAAGAAAAAAAAAGCATTTCAGGTTCATAAAGCACTGATTTATAGAAAATTAGCAGATTTACTAGGCCCACTCTTTGCTTACTCCTCCCTGTTTATCTGCTGCTGAATACTGGCTCTGTTGAATTTATTTTATTTTTCAGTGAACTAGCATCCAGCATAAGAAACAGAATTTGGAGTTATATGGATCTTTGGCCTAAGCCATCTTCGCTAGTCCTGCATTCTTATTTTTGAAAAGCAGTTGTTTTAAAGATAAATAACAAGTACATGTAAAGTTGTATATTTGCTTTCTGCTTATATGCTGCTGGGTTACGGGTGGCAGGAGGTATTTGTGCATTGTAAATAAGAACACCAATAGAAATGGGTGAATATGGTAAAGGATTAAAGGGTTTGCACACCATTGTACTGCAAGCCTTACACAAGTGAATTTTATGTGAGTGTAAATACACAGTTGGAAATGTAGTTAAACTTTCAACATGTTACATAGCTTCTGAAAATACTATTTGATGGTTTCATGGACTTCAGTTTCAGTCAGGAAGAGATTCATCCTACTGAGCTTTAGTTGTCGAAACCCTCGTGTTTCTGGCTGAACAAGTCAGCTGGGCTCCTTGTTTCGATAAGGGGAGGCGAGGGCCATCTGCAGAGTGTACATCACTCCAGGAGGAGACGGGTGTTAGGAGTCGAGACCTCCCCGCTGTGAAAAATCTGTTGTTAGAAACCTTCCCTTGCGTTTGCAGATGGATTACAATCCAGCTGGATTTCCATGCTCTTGATGAGCCAGATAAGGATTTTCCTTGACTGGGTAGAATTAGGTGAATTTAGGAAATTCTGGTATGTGCTTTTTCATCAAACCAGAACTAAATTTTGCAATAGTTGTTCATGCAACACTAGAGAGCATAACTCATGCTTTAGGTGCAAGGACCCACTGCCAGACTTTCTCAGTTCTCATTTAGTGAAGAAAAAACTGAGAAGGAAGAGTTTTGTCACTCTTCTGAAATATTATTCCTTTTAGTCTGACTAACAGGAGGTGTCTCTGAGGAGCGCAGAGCCCTGAGCTCTTGCCCCATTCAACTGCAAAACAAGAATTCCTTGTCCTGCAGTGTGATCCCAAAGCTGAGCGGAGCAGCACAGCTGCGAGCTGAAAGCCTCCTTCATGCAAATACAGTGCTTGACCTCTCATGTTTGCTTAGACAAACAGTTCTGAGGTTTTGAAGTCTTACTTTTGTGCTGAATTTTAAAGCTCAAAGTATGTGTAGAGGAGTAAAATTCACAAATAAGTTGTTGTTCCAGGTTATAGTTTATTAACACATGTAATTAAGTATTATGGCTAATTAAAGGGTTGCAGTGGGAATGGATGAGTGTCTCCATAAGTGATTTCTTACTGAAGTAACTATTTAGGGAACTAGGAGCAGTGATTTTTTTATAAAATTCCAAGGAACAGACAGTGCTTCAAGAGACACTCTGCAATAGAGAGGACTAAAATTAAATGTTATGAGAGTTGTTCTGGCTTTTTTTTCCTACTAGATTATAATTTATTTTCATAAATGGAAATACCATGAAGGGGAGGGATCTGATCGAAAGATTCAGTTAAAAGGATAAAGAGCTTTTACGTGGCAGCTATTTAAGGCACTATATATACCTTATGAAAATGGCTCAGAAAGGACCCGGGAAGAGTTAGCATAATTACATATCAGAGATGACCAGAGGTAAAATCGCATCCTTCAGAAAACAGAAATCACGTTCAAATGAAGAAAACAGGGTAGAGCGTAAAGGGACTGACGGACCACGGGAGACTGATGAGCAAACTGCTTCCAGCATAAAGATTGGCAGTGGAGGCTTTCTGTGCACATCAGAAGCAGGGAGCTGGCTGGAGGGTCTGTGGGACTTAGAGGTTGGTGAGGTGTAAGAGGAGCGCTGAAGAAAGATAGTGGCATAGCAGAACAACTAAATGGTCTGTCTATATTGATGTTCCCTCCTGAGGAGCGTGGGGAGTTCGCTGCACCAGAGTCTCTCTTCATGGGGAATACTCTGAGGAGCTGACTCAAGCTGAAGCATCAGCAGAAGAGTTTTTGGAAGAAATCAATCAAACAGGAAGTAGTGTGTTGCCGGGACCAGATGGTGCACACGCAAGATCCTCAGTGAACTCTGGTATGAAATTACAGGCTACTAAGCCTGAATAACTGAGGAACAGAAGGGGGCAAGTGGAACGCCAATTTTTAAATGGTTCATGGTGATCCACAAGCTGCAAATGAGTAAATGTGACTTCTCTAATGGGCAAACCAACTGAAACTAAAAAACAATAGCAGGCATATAAGGGACAGTTTTTCAGGCTGAAGTTACATCTTGCAAATCTGTTAGAGCTATTTGAAGGAGTCAGGCAGGGTATGGTGCTTGTAACAGTGGTGGAGGTGAGGAGTTAATTGTGGATTTTCAAAAGCTTTTGACAAGGCCCCTCGCATGAGGCTAGGCAAGAAAGTTCTTGCTGAGCTGGAAGCAAGATTGTGTCATAGGAATGTCCTGGTTGGCAGGAGGCAACGAATGGGAATAAACAATCCATTTTCGCAATGAACAAAGATGAGGAGATACAGGAATCTGGAAAAGAGTATACCTATGTGTGGATATACAGTGGTTAGCTCTGAATTAAGAAAGGGATTCTGGGATCCTTTGTAGTTGTTATGTGAAAATCTCAGTGCTCTTATTTCTTGAAATTCAAAAAAAGCAGGGGAATTTGTAAAATCACCAGGCAACAGATTTAAATGAAGCAACAGAAATTGGAATTGAATAACTTATTGCTACAGGGTATGGTGAGCACTACATGAATAAACATTAAGAAAGGAAATAGATGTGTTTACGGAGGATATGTGTTTTGATGACTGTTTAACAGGGTGGCTGGAGATGACTCCAACTCAGGGAAGACCTAAACAACTAGTTCAAAATCTGATAATGTACAGGAAATACCTCCCAGTATTTGCTTAACGCCTTTTCCCAGAGCATCTGGCAGTTGCCACTCTTAGAAATTGAACACTAAGCTAGATGGGCCCACTGTGGTTATTTATAAAATACATGAGGCAAGTGTTACACTTAAAGAAATTGTCCTTTCCAGTAGCAGGAAGATGGAAATCATACAGAAAAGAAAATACAACAGTAATTTGCTTTATTAAAATGAGTTTATTCCTCTGATTTTGTAGTAGTCTGCTTTTATTAAAACTCTTTTCATAGGGGTTTACATAGTAATTATGGAAGAAAAGTTTCATCAATAAATGGAGGGCTTTTGCTCCTTAATGCTCTTTCCTTTGTTGATAATAATATCAAAAGTTTAGACAATGAATGGTTTAGGAAACTTCAGGAGTCCACAAGCTTACATATTTTAAAAGTGCATGTCTCCTTTAAACCCAGTTTGCTAGTTTGGAAGGCAGTTTTCAAAGAACAGCTGATTTGATGCCTGAAGAACAGGGAAATAGCTCTCAAGCTCTTTTGAAAATACCATCTTTGGGAGTTATAATTTTTATCCACTTGTGTATTTGCTTTCAGTTTTGCTTAAAAATCTGTTTGACTTCATATTCCTTGGCAGTCTTCTCCCAGTGCAGTTTGGTTTTTATCAGATATTTTATACTGAAATGTTTTCGCTCCAGGTATTATATGATAACCTATATTTCTTCTCACATTGTTTTAACTTAACGGTTTTACTTTTTTTTCTTAAAAAAAAAAAAAGAAACTGAGTTTATAAAAGACAGCTTTTTTGGAATTTGGTCTTTCATGAACTTGGCAGTGGACCTTTCACTACTGAGCTTAATTCTTTAAGATATGAATACTAATAGAGTTGTTTTCCTGTCGAAGCTGCCTGTGCTAATCAGCGCCCCGACCTCTTTGGTTGTGCTATTGCCCAAGTGGGAGTGATGGACATGCTCAAGTTCCACAAGTACACCATTGGCCATGCTTGGACCACTGACTACGGTTGCTCCGACTGTAAAGAGCAGTTTGAATGGCTGTGCAAGTAAGTGGCTTTAAATACTTCTGAGGTTGTTAAAAATGCATAGTCTGCTCAACAGTTTCAGGTTGTTGTGGTCAATATCTATTCTAAGAATTATTTCGTCCTTTCCCACGCTGGATTTGGGGAGTTCAGCATATCCTTACGAGTCAGTTTTGCATGAAAGACTATCTTCAAAGCCCTGTTGAGTCAGCTGGTCATATTTGCAAAGACCTTGTTCTGCTAGCAGCTTTAACAACTTGTAAGGTTTTCTTTCTCAATAGTGGCTCCTTTAGGCTGTCACAACAGAATATTCTCAAGTGAACCACTATATAAATTGTATTTTTTATGATGGGGGTGATACAATCACCATTGTGAATTATATTATACAATGTGGATTGGATTTATTTGTAGGAATTGAATGGCAGTAGACCATAACAGGATATTAATTAATTTCTTAACTCCTTGCTGAGAGGTCTGGAAAGATTATTTAAAAAAAAAAAAAGAGAGATGCGAAAGACCGCTGTGTGAGAACAGAAATTACCTGCACATTGTATATGGCTGATAATGAGCATGCTAGAATAAGTGCCATGATTTTAAAATATTTTTCTGGAACCTCGTCTTCTGTTATTGCATTTGTATTCCTTTAATAATGAAGATTGACATTGCAGGAGAATTCATCAGACACACTAAACAATTTGATTGGAATGTTTAAATATTGTGGATTTTAGAGTGTTTAGGTGTGAAAAAGTACATGTGCTATAAGTACACTGAGATCTAACTTAATCTAAAGCATTTATTTAAAAAAAAAAAAAAAGTCAAGTCCGTATACTAGATGATCGGTTGGGCCCATTGTAATTACATTGTTTCAAAACCTCCAGTTGTCTAATTTAAGCTTTTGGTGGCAAACACATTTTTGTAAATACAATGCACAAAACAATTAACAAATTATGTAACTCATCCTTAATCAATAGATAACTTAGATCTTATATAATAGATAAAATATTAACTATTATAAAAATGGTCCAAATGATCTTCATGATTTTGGACACTGAACCTTGCCTGCACATCTGTGAATTCAGATACTTGGAAGAGGTAAAGTGGAAGGAAAGTTTGAAGTTCATTCTGTGATTGGGAGGAATGCATCTGTAGGAAGGAGTCACTCCATACCTACTTACACACATGCTTACTCACAAAATCTCAGTGCATAATTTTAGAAACATCTTACATGGCAACACCTGAAATATTTCTTTGCCTCCTTTTGAACAGCTGTCAATTGCTTATCAAATGTAGGAAGATATATATGTAATGTTGCTTAGATATTGTCTTTACAGATACCCGAAAAATACATAAGACAAGTAGAGCGGCATGTAGTGACTGTCATTTTAACTTATTTTCGAAACGAAGCATCATCTGCAAATTCACTTACAATATAAAAGCAGAAAATGAGGAAGCCAGGAATCTGTTAGGCTAGACGTTCAAATATTGTCACGTGTTCTTACAAATAATATGCACTTACTTAATGGGTACTCCTCCAAGTGGAAAATTAATTCAAAAATAAAGAAAAATTTACTTCTATATTTCCTGTCATGAAGTAGGAGGAAGAAATAGTATCCTACTGTTGACTTAAGGAATGTAAAGTTCTTTCTAGATGTAGCTTTGTCTCAGTGAAGCATGCAATAGTTAGATGGAATTCTTTCTGACTTACTATTATGTTTAATTTCTAATGCTAGAAAGTACTTTGTGTTGAAATGTATAGATACACTTTTTATGTTATGTTACAGCAGTTAAAAGATGTAAATTCTCCTGCAAAGAAGACAAATTTTGAAAGTTAGATTATTCATTGCTCAAAAAATAGGAATCAAGGTCATCTATGGAAAGCAGGAAAACTTACAGTTCTCCTTCCAGTTTCCTGCATGGTGTTCCCTCAGAGTACATGCATGTTCAGAGGTGTCCTAAATATTGCAGGGAGTAAATTTAGTAACTGTACAGCACTTGTGGCTTACCATCAGAGACTGCTTCCAAATTTGCATGGGAAGAAGCCATCCGCGTACAGACCTGGACTACGTATGTATGCTGGGAAAACGTCTCTATTTCCCTGTTTCCCAGCAGGATGTGTACAGCTATGGACTTGACAGCTTTTGCTGTAGTCTCTCTGTTGCCCATTCCTCATATTTTTGACATTTCTTTGAGATGTGTGCATATGCCTCTGAAATTAAAGAAGTGTGCTTGCTTCACATTTGAGAGCCAGAGATCTGTGGCCACTACCACGTATCAGTTGCCAGTACTGCAATTCTGATTTATGCAACTGAGAACTGTAGTATTCTGAGTGCTACCAAATGCCACTGTGACGATTTTAGTGTGAGAGGACCTTCTTGTTGGGTCTTGAGGAAAAAATATGTAAACATCTGTGTGCTCTTCTCAGGTACTCTCCGCTTCACAATATCAAACTGCCGGAAGACGATGGCATCCAGTATCCCTCCACGCTGCTTCTCACAGCTGACCATGATGATCGTGTGGTCCCTCTACATTCACTGAAGTTTATCGCTACTCTGCAATATGTCGTGGGCCGAAGCCGTAAACAAACCAATCCACTTCTCATCCATGTTGACACCAAGGCTGGGCACGGAGCAGGAAAGCCAACTGCTAAAGTTATAGAAGAAGTGTCAGATATGTTTGCTTTTATAGCACGATGCCTAAATCTTGATTGGATTGAATAGGCAAAGTGCTTATTACTGTCTCTTTTAGAAAACAAGGGCTTTAACACCAGTTAAGACCAACCAGACTACTACTTGGTGTAGTACTTACATTTAAGAACTGCAGTTTAATATTTTGTTGATCCAACCTGCTATGGAGTTTTAATCTTCTGTGCTTCCCTCTTTTTAGCATTTCTTTGAATTTCTTTTCTACTGCGTTCCAAAGTACATTTTGAAAAGCATGTTCAAATAAATAGCTGAGCTACTGTCGGTGCTGTTGTGAACATTTAGATTCCAGGGCTAGTGCTAGTTGAGCTTATTTCCTGTAAACAATTTTAATGTATTTTGCACCTGTAATCATATCCAGATCATCTGTAATTAAATGTAAGTACTGTCCACATACAAGAACTCTGAGCATACTTTATTTACACAGTAACTTATTTAAGAATGTAAATTGAAGGTATTCAGTAATAACCATGAAATACTGAAGAGACAGTAATTTGGGTAATGAAGTCAAATATTATTAAAAAGCTTATATTACATGCTGTTCATAAGTGTGTTACAGTCTATAATAATGATGTTGCTAAATTGTTCTTTCTTTCCAAAGAGACTTCACAGTGTCACCAGTTTTCTCTTCTGTCATTTATTTCCACACAGAAGAGAAAACTGGAGGCCAAACTTGAAGAACTCTTAGATTCTCACTGTAATCTCAGTCGAGCTATACAGATACTCTTCAACAACCCCTCTGCTGTTAGCTCTTTAGCTGTTTCTGAAGAGTAGACCAGACACTGGTTTAAAAAAAAAAAACAACTAAAAACAAAAAAAAACCAAAACACCAAAAACCAACCCAAAACCACAGTTTTGTTGAAGTTCAGTTTTTCCTGATGCCTTTGACAAAATGTTCTCTAACAAGGCAAAATCTGAACATATGTATATAACCTAGTTCTGGCTGCAGAACAAGAGCTTGTAGTCAGACTCCCTAATAATTTGACACAGGCACAGTATTTGAGCCGCCATTTCCTGTCTTTCCCTTCTAGGCTGTAGGGCCATAAAGTAGATGTGAGTATTTGCCTAAGTGCTGTCTAAACTCTGATGCGCTGCAGCAATTATTGTTTGATTTTGTAGAGCAAAAAAGTATTCTACCAATTATTCCTAGTCTTGTTGCCCCTCCAGAAAATGCTGCTACTTCTTAGTTTTGGATAAACTGATTTATTCTTCCAGAATCATGTTTGTCGTTATATTCATGTTCAGACCCTGAGGTCTGGGCTCGGGAGTTTGGTCTCTAAACACTGTCTCAGCCCAGGAAGAGAGGGAGTGGTATTTAGAAGACGAGTAGGCTGCTGTAAACAGCAGCAAAATCAGAAATAAATTTGGACCAGATTCACTCTGTTTCTCTCATGCTCTGGGGCTTCTGCTGATTCCCTCTGCAATCCAGGAAGGATCATCCTTCCCAGGCCCTTATGAATAATTTGATTTTAGGAGGGGGAAAAAAACAGGATTTCTACTTTCCTATGACATACTACATCTAAAACCTGTATGTTATCTGGGGTTTATTTGGTAAAACTGTAATGCCCATGGATCACAGATACTATATGGGCTGATGCATTCTGATCACAGCATTGAATTAAACAAGCAGAATAGAGAGTTGAGGGAGGATTGGTTTTTTTTCCCTCCAGGCTGTGAAAACAGGGTTCACGTTCAACACCCGCTTTTCCCAGAAGTATGTGAACTGCTTTCTGTGATCATTGGGAATTTTCTACGGCTTCCCTGCATGGCAGAAATACAGCACGTAAGCAGTGCCATCTCTGCCAGTAACACCTCAGGCATCTGGCCTTTTATTGAATGTTACAGTATCATCAAGAGGGCAGAGCTTGGCCTCTGAGATGGGAGCTTTGGAGGACAGGGTGTGTGGAAAACATGGTCCTCAGGTGTTTGTGAAGTAGAGCTGGACTGTGTCAGTGCACTGAGTTGCAATGAACTGCCACCTCAACCATCTCTTCAGGTCTTTGTTCCTAAAAGTGCTTTTCCTTGTTCTCCAGCTGCTCAAACACAAAACTTCTGGTACAGGTTAAAAATCGTTTATTTTCCTCCTGAAGCTTTCTGCTGAAGCTGAGTTCCCTGAAGTATCAGGGCAGATGACCAATAATGTGGGGAGTTTGGAAGCAAAGATTTCTCTTTGAGTGACAATCAATAGTATTGAAGGTGGAGCTGGCTTGCTGGAGACACCACTCACAAGAAGTGTTCGAGAATATCCCTTGTGGAATGCTGGTATCTCTGTTAGGAAAGCATTGTGTTTCTATAATAAGGTCTTAATATCAACATTTTAATCGATCTAAATCAGGTATGCCAAGTACAGGATTCAGGTGCCAAAACAGCGATGTTGCAGAGCTGTCCTATTAGCTGAGTTGCTCCTTTCGGTGCAGGAAGGGTCATGCCTCCAGCTGGAATCCATAATTAACTCCGAGTGAGTAATGCTCTTGTAATATTGTGGGATTTAAACCTTCAGGGTTTGGATTAAATAGACCTGGTGCCAAATCATTCCTGCTGTATAAAACCTAACTAAATCTCTGTTAGTCTGGTTTCAACATTGGTTCTTTTCTAAGGTGGAAATGCTATTTCATGGAGAGGCTCTGTATTTTGTGTCTTTAATTTCCAGTGCACGAAGCAAAATTCACTAGCAGGACAAGGTTACCTCCTCACAACTATCTGCTTGTTCAAAATTATGTTTCCTGGGGAAAAAAGGTACCAATGTTTGTGCCAAGATCAAAAGCAGAAAAACTTTTAGAGTCCTGTAATAGGCTTATGCTACATGAATCCAAATCTGTTTTTAAGTGGAAATAAATGAACTTTTTACATATTGCTCCTTCTAATACTCTTCACAACTAATGTAAAGATATCTTAGTTGTCTTTGCTCCCATGAGAATACATTTACATCATAGTTGATTTATGTGGAAAAGGTCAGAAGTATTTTTAAAAGCTGATAGTCTTCATATTCTTCACAGAAAGAGATATTTGGATTCTCTTGCATCACAGTTAATTCACATTTTGGTAGCTGAAAAAAAAAAAGAAACAAGATACTGACTTCAGATAGGTGCTGCACCCTCCCCAGCAATATAACCACCAAGATCTAAGGGTGAAAGAAAGGCAGCTGGCTTATGGATATGTAAGAATTAAGGACACTCAGGACAGTTTGGGGACACCTGTTCCTGGCACCTCAGACTTCTCGCGTTTCACTGGGATTTTCTTGACCTGACTCTACTTTGCCATCTGTCTGTAGGGAGGCAGAAACATGAGCAGCTGTACTTTGGATTCGATGTGGCAAGCAACAGCTTTCAAACATCTATGTTGTCAGGTCATTTATTTATTTTTAGTCTGAGGTAGCCCCTTAGGATTGCCTGAAGATCTGCTTATAGACTCTTCCTGACAGCTTCTCCTGTGAAAGGGGTTTTCCAAGCTGAGCAGGGTCTAAGGGGGTATGGCCGAGGGAGGGCCTTGGAAGCCAAGCTAATCAACAACTACCCAATTTTCTGCCAAACTTTTCTACTTTGAAAATCTTTAGTAGACAGCTTTTGTGCAATTGCCTCGCTGTGCAGACCTCTCAGGACTTGGATAGTCCTTGCTGTTTGAGCAGCCAGGTTTGGCAACTTCGTTCATTTCTCCGTATGTTCTTTTAATTACTTCTGCCTTACTGGTACTGCATGCCAGGAAAAGAAAAAGCGTTCCTCTGGCTTTTCTTTTCCTTGCCCCTGCAGGAAGGGGAGGTGGCGTAGCCTTCCAATTCTTATGTCTCTGAAGGTAACCAAGGTGTGTCCTGAAGATAACATTATTCCTGAATACCCATTTCTGAATAAGCTCAGGTCTTCAGTTTATTCATGGCAGAGAAATCCCAGTGATGGAGTCCCTCAGTGGAAGCTGGACTAGCCACTGGCATCTGCAGAAATGAACTTAAATTCTGGATTAGGAGGACTGTGATTTGGCCATTTCTCCTAATTTTCCGTAAGAAGACTAACAGAAAATTCAGCACTTAAAACCGAAGCTGAGCCATAACATATCAGTGAGAATCTCTGTTCTGTAGACATCCCTCTGCCTTGCTAGCAGGAGTAACAGAGGCAAGGAACAAACTTAGTGCTCGTGCCCTTACCCATAGCAGGGTAAGTTTAATGCTGGAAGTCTGAATGGCAAGAGTCAGTTCGTGGCGATTTGCACTGAACGTTTCCAGCTTCCGCAGTAGATGCAGCACAAGAGCTGGAGTCAATGGATGGATGGTGTCTCTGCAAATGCGGCGTTTCTAGCCTGCCACGTGCAGTTCAGAAGGCTGCAGTTTGTGCATGTGCACTACTTCCAATGCCTCTCGGGTCTTCTCTGTGCGAAAAGGAAGGAGATGTTATTCTTGAACCCCTTAAAGTGGGGGGGGCACATGCTATTTTAACTAACATTCGTATTAGGTAGGTATCTGATAGTGCTAACTGAACCATTAAATTATATAATTGTCTGTAACTTAAACAGGGCAATATTAGGCGCAAAACATTATCTATAATTTTCATCTTAGCATCACTGTCAAAATACTGGGGAAACAATCAGAAGAAAAGTGATACAAAGGGCTTGGTTTTGTAGTATTCATATTGATTTGACCCTTCCGGTGCTTCAGGAAACTGGATGAACATTCACCGTGTGGGTTCCAAAATAAGCATTCCCCCAGACACTGAGGGAGGTGGAATTACCGGGGTTTAGGTAACAAGGTTGTATTACAAATGTAAGACTGCCCACAGCGAAGCTACAGACCAGCTGTAGGTTGAGCTGCGTGAAATACCTTAATTCAGCAGGGGCACCTGAAATCATACAGGTGGTAATTCCATTTAGTTCTTAGCACCATCATTTTCTTGCTGCTTTTCTTTCCCTGCGAAGAGCTGTACTTAACCTCTGACATCTCCTGAGTAGAGGAACAGATGAACATGAAGATATATTGCGTTTCAGTGATGCCATCAAATATATTGTCTTCTCCTGTGGGACTTTGAAAGTGTCAGAAGACAAAAGCAACAGTGAAAAAATTAATGTTTGCTTTGCCACCTAGCAGTCATTGAACTACTGTGAGCATACTAAGTAACAGAGGAATTTATTCATTAGTTAACTGTTATACGCCAGTTAATGCAATTTTTTTAGAAGTTCAGATGAGAATGCTTAGCCGGTGAAAAACTGCTTTCTGGGCTGCTTCATGCTTTTAGGCCATTGCTGGTCTACAAGAACAGCATGTCATTGTGACAGCAAGTGATGAAGTGCTGTAATGTGACTGTTGCTTCCTTCCTGGGAAAGGAACTAAATAAAGGGCTCGGGCATCTCACTATTCAGAATTCTCTGGAGCTGTGACAGGAGCAGATAAACAATACTTATGGTCTTCTGGTTATTTCAAATGAAACAGTGTCCTCTCTCAACAGAATATGATGTTTTCTGGTAGTGTTCTATTTCGGAAGAAGCTCTGCTGTAGTAGAACAAGCTTTGAAATGTAGGTATGTGCAGGTATCTGTTTCAGTAGCTGGACCAAGCTGTTAAATACTTCCTACTTCGTATGTTTAGTGTTAATAATTAACATTCTGCTGCTGAAATTGCTTTTTGGTTTAGTTTCAAGCCTCTTAGTATCAAAAAATGTGTTTTCATCATGAATGGCATAAAGCTGTAGACCTAAGACCGTTTGTAGGGACCCAAGCTTCAGCTCTTGTATGGCTTACCTTTCATCTTGCATTTCACTAGGTAGCCACAGGTAATAGGACAACTTTGCATTACAGTAAAAAAGTGAAATAAACGTTCATGATCGCTGCCCCGAAATTGCAGAGCTTGGGGAACCTCTGTTGTTGACTGTATATAAACAAACCTCCAGCTGTATTTTGCAATTAAAGGTATTACTTTTCCTGATCAGAGATGCTGAGACCTCCTTGAGCTTCGAGGAAGTGCAGATCCAACTCTGATCTTTGCAAGAGCACCCATCACTCAGAACGCCGAACAGCAAAAGTTCTGGAGACACCCTGTAGTGGCAACGCGGTTATCCTCTAGCACGAGCTTGCAGAGCTTCGGCTGCCAAGGACAAACTGGGAAACATCCTCCTCTCGCAGATGACAGTCGCTCGCACAACAACGCAGTCATTAAACAGTTTGTTGCCGTGGGCCTGCGGCCCATCCTTCCTGCCCAGCGGAGCCTTCCAGGGCCTTGGCGCTTGCCAAGAGGAAGTCGACTGAGGGGGAGGGGTATCAGAGTTACAAAACCGCTTCCAGCTAATGAATTAGAAGCCTTGTTGAGACCATTTCATTAGAGAGTTTGGACAGCTTTCCTGATTTTCAGTGCTTGTTCCCTTTGGTGAGAATCAGGCGGCCTGTTCTGCTGACTGGGGACAGCAACGCTGGGTCAGAGAAAGAGTGGCCGTGATGGTGGGCATCACCTGGAGAGGCATTCTGGAAGACGTGCTTTCTGTTCGTTGGGGTTCAACACCAGCGCGCATGGACACCTGCTGTGCTGGTCTGATGAGGTGCAAGGGAGTATCCATGAGAGTGGTAGCACGGACCTGCGGAGCTTCTGCTGGTGGAGCTGAAGGAGGAGCCGTTCCCCGCAGCGGTCGCAGGCTGGCTTTGAGACACATTGGCTGTAGCTCACTCCGAGCTCCCACACCGGCCGTCGGGCTGGCACTTAGCTGTGGTCACCCCACTGTGAAGGTTCTCTGGCCATTACTTTGGGAGCCAAGGGTGACACACCAGTGACTTGAGGAGGGATGTGACAGATGGAATCGTTTAACCCCTCAACCACTTCACCCTGCTCTGCAGACCTTGGTGCAGACAGGATTTTCAGGTTGCCTACAGGCCAGGGTGCCATGAGGGTGGCCTCCACTGGTGGCTGAGGGCAGCAGAGTTGAAATGGAGAGCAGGTTTTGGTCAGGAGAGTCAGCCCTCTCCAGCCAGCTGGAAAGGCATGGCAGCCTCTAGCCAAGCCTTGCATTTGGCCACCACCAAATGGCTGACAGGGATCTAAACCCCAGCAATGGGAGAATCCTCCAAGATTGGGACAGTGCCCAAGTGCCACCCCACCTGGGGCTCCCCTGAGGGTTGTAGGTCCTCTGTTTAGCAGCTCCCTTGTCCTACCTGTCAGTGACAGCCTGTGCCCAGTGATGTGGTGCCCAAGGCCGAGTCCCTGCGGACAGCTTAGCCACCCTGCGTGGCAGCGGGCAGTGGCCTCCGCTGTCAGCTGAGGGAGCTGGGACCGAGGGTACATGGGCACCAACCGTGCCCTCACCCATGGGTGCAGCCCCACAGGGTCGGACTGTGGTGGGCAGATCTGGGGGCTGGTAACGGGGCCCATCAGCAGGCCCTGACACGACAAGTAGTCAGGGTCCAGCCATGAGCTCCAGACAGGAGCGAAAGGAGATGGGGCCAGAGACAGGGCTGGAGAGAAGCTACAGCGCCCATCCAAGGGGTCCATGCAGGAGACATACACAGCATGTCTACCCACAGCATAGATACGGTAACGGGGCTACCCAGCACTCAAGATGAATGCTTGCACGGTTAGTTTTAGAAATAAAACTCAGATTTATTTCCCAGTCACTGGATAAATAGAGGCCCCTCCTTTCCAGGAGCAGGCGTCGGACCCTCTCCCAGGAAGAGAACGTGGTGCCGACCCCCAGGTGCCTCACATGCCCGGTTCATGCCTCCTGTGACTTAATGCCTAACCTGACAGCTACTCCGAATCCCGTTCCGAGATCTAGGTTTACCTTCCCCCTGCTCCCATAGAGGTCTGGCAGATACTCTGCTGAATTTTGACATCTCTTTTGGAGAGCCTAGCTTCTAAAATTAGGTATTGATACAGCCAATATATCTGGCATTTAAATCCCACACCAGAGTGAGCCTGAGGCATCTCCACTCGACTGTATAATCATCTGGGGCTTTTAGTGAAGCCTTTGGGCTCAGTTTACTCAATTCAGATAACTCAGTACCTCACTTGGGGCCAAGTACTAACTTTTGCTCTGGTTTAACATTTTGGGGGCTGTGGTTCAACAACAGGCATTTTCAGCACGTGTTTAACAAACAATCTGCCAGGACAGAGCTCCCTGTGAATCACAGCTTTCCCTTCTTTCCCTTTTCAAGCACAGCAGCAGCCTCACGGCTGGGACCCTCCCCTGGGAGAGGAGTTTGGGGTTGGGTGACTCTGCAGCCCTCCCTGGCCAAGCTGCAATGATAAAGGCAGGAGTCACGCCCCAGGCAGTGCACAACAGCACCTTACCCTCCACAGGGATGTCCTGGGTTCTGGCGCCAGCATCCAAACCTCTCACTGTTTTATCCCATGATGTAAATATAGAATACCACTATGGGCTAAGGCAAATTCCAGGGATCTCCCATTTCCTGATAAATACTAAATTACAGAGTTGAGGTCACTCTTGTTTTTTAATCCTTCTAGGTCCTGAAATCCTTCACTTGTGTCAGACCAGAGGCAACTGTTTCTCTGAGCAATGGGGAGGGAGGGGGAATCTGCCCAGGCTGCACACACACGTAGGTGAGTGCTCAGCCAGGCAGCTCAAGGTTGTGCCTTGCAGCTCCTGACTTGGACCTATCTTTGGCCAATGTGGCCCACTGTGAAAAGGTTTGTACCTCTTTAAATAAATAAATCCCTCTTCTTCACGCTTCCAGCATAGCAGACGTGGTCAGACTCAAACAGCTGGCGATAAATCGTTCTGGGAAAAAAAAAAAAGAAATATTCTTCTCCTTTGTCCCCAGATGTGATATTCTTCCAGCTGACAGCAGCTCCAAGGCAGAAGTCTGGCGTCAATCATTTTTGCCTGACTGCCATGGTAAAATTCAGAGGGTCTCTCAAGGCTGCGGGCATGTGGCCCCACCCGAGGACGATGCATGTACCCCCCTGCAGCAGGCAGCCCGGTGACACCGTGCTGGCAAACCTTTGAACGGGTGAAAACACCGTGTGAGGTGGAAGCGCTGGGAGGTTCAGCCCTGCCTCTGCAGCACAGAGCCCGGGGAGGGCTCCTTGGAGAAGGGCTGCCGGCGCCACCGCCCCGACTGCCAGGGCTGCACGGACAGCTGCTGCCGCCCGTGTATTTAATACCTCTGTCGTCGTCCAGGCTAAGGCACCGGCTTGCGGAAAGGCTGTGCTGTCTGTGTGCGTGCCAGAGCAATGCCGGCGCTTGACACGGCTGCAGAGGAAAACGGGCTTGCATGGGAACTCGGGAAATATATTTGGAGCATGAGGTCTCTGGGACCACCTGCCCTGCCTCAGCAGAGGGCCTGAATGCTGTCAAATTACTGCGGCAGCATTTCTCTGCCTTTAAGTACAAACATCTCCTGCACTCAAAGTTGGGTTTTTTTTTTCCCAAAGTTTATTAGCATACTCATCTCATTTGTAGATTTTCTCCACTATTTGGGATGACAACAGATGTCTAGGGAAATTAATCGCTCTTATGTTCAAGCCCTAGAAGGCTGTGGAAGCCTTTTGGGAGAACATGTCATCCTTATCTCCAGCACAAATTTTGTTGAAAATGCCAGTTTAGCCTAGAAACCAGCTTCCCTAGAGTATTCCTCTTTCAAATGAAAACATGGATCTGGTCTCCTTGGCTTGCCAACCCAAGACCCACACAGACCACTAGGTAACTGAAGGGAGACGGAGCGAGCAAGGAGACCCCTAAAACCAGCAACAGCAGCCAAGGCAAGGGAGCTGGGAAGCCCCAGCCTCTCCAGGACTTACCAAAATCCTGTCACTGGCTCTTTTGTTTGAGCGGTCCTGCTGTGCTGTAAAGCATGAGGCCAGCAAGAGAAAAGGCACGCAGGAGCCTGACCTTGCCGCTGGATAACCAAGGCCCATCATCCTGTGTAAAGACGTCCAGCTTGGGCACAACAGAGACCTCTAGCTACCAAGGGAGCTTTCTGGCCCGCATGAGAGTCATTTCTGGAGGGAAGCAATGATCTGACAGGGTTTTCTGAATAACAGTTTCAGACTTAAACACCTTGAGCCCGTCTGACAAAGATCCTCCTGTTGACTCTGAGCCTTTATCTTACAGCAGCAGCTTCATCCTTCTCTTTCTCCCATCCCATTCTCTCTACGCTGTATTACACACTACAGGAATATCTTATTTTCTTTACCTGCTTTGAGCTCCAGAAGGTGCTCTCTTCTTTCCTAATCACACTATGCCTGCTGATTTTTCATTCTTCGAGCTTCTTGCCGTTTTAACCTTGAATTACCTAGAGCTTCAGCATGCAGGAATCACTACAAAGCTTGTGGCAAAACCAAACAAGCTGCAGGCTCACACATACGTGCAGAGACCTTTCCTTGGGGCTTTGCTTAATTTTTTTCTCTCCTTTGTTCCAGATCACTTATTAGAAATTCAGAAATCCCTCGAGCCAGTTTCCGAAGACTAGATGTTCTCCTTGAGTGACATATGGTTCCCACATACGTGGCCCTCCAAAGGACTATGCTTCACTCAAATCTTATTTCTGGGATGCAATGGGGACTTGAGACAGCGTGCTTATTTTCCACGGATGACTGAATCTCACCCATCGGGAATGTTTGGTACCAGCATTACAATTCCCATTCTGCCCTCTGGTTTTAATCCCTGTTTTCACTGCACTTTCACCATCTGCTGCTAACTCCAGCTGACGGCTTTTGAAGAAACACTTTCTGAACGTTTGTCGTGGCTCTGACAAACTTTCTCTCCAGGTGCTTCCGTGAGAATTGGATGCCCCTGGTTAACAAACAGTCAGCACCACCCAACACTAAGACATACTGCTGCTCTGAACTTCCCCCTGGTCTGTTTAATTAGCTCCTCTAGCTGGAACTAGCTGTGGTTTAGCTTCTGTTGTTTTTTCAGTTCCTTCGTTATTTCACCAGGGCAAGCTGTCCCTACAGACTGCTGCCACCTCTTGTGCATCTCCTTCATCTTGTTCCTTGAAGCTGCCAACAAAAGCACTTCGTACAAGTTTTGCTTTCCACGCTGGAAGGCATGCAGCTTGCAGAGCTTTCAGCCCTAATGGTGGTTTCACCTCTACAGCAGCCGCTTGTTGCAGTAATTATCTCAGAGGCACAGGCTCCCGAGGACGACGTGGTCTCCTCCTCCTGCTAACTCTGTGCCATTTTCATCACTGCGTCTTTTGCGGAGACACAAGTAATATGTCTGGCACTACATTTCCCTATTTTTACTTCAGGTAAACACAGCCAGCAAGGTCTAAATCAAACAAAATCCAAGAGAACGGAGGAGTTTGGGGATTCCTCAAGGTGAACTACTGTCCCCCCACCCCAAGGTTTTCAGTACCAGAAGCTGAAAAATGACTGGCAGCAGAAGGCAGTCTTCATCCAAACTACAGCAATTGGTACAAATCTTCCCGTTTTGTCAATGAACTTTCAGATTAGACCCCAAAAATAGCAGAGAAATTTTCATACAAATGTAATTGTGAAGTTGCAGCGTAGATAGTGCAAAAGGACCCTCGGATACCTTTTGAGATATTTCAATGTAACTTACTAGGGCAGTTCTGCCACTGCTAATTTTGTGCCTAGGTTTAACCTAACCTGTGCACCATCCAGTAAAAACATATCCGCAAATACATTTAGAATTAAACAAACAAAAAACAACCCCAAAATCCCCAAACCCCAGCACTGATAAGGATGAAGAGAGATGCTGAAGATATTAAGCCTCCTCTGAAATTTGGTGTTGAACTGCATTAGTTCCACATTGAAAAGCTGGAGCAAAAGTAGGAAAGTGCATATTAAGTCAGTCAGATGCCTGTTAGGAGAGACTGAAAAATTAGGAATTTTTCAATCATCGGAGAAAAGTGGAACAGGAGGGCATGAAAGCTATATTGACAATAAACACTGTAGAGATGGTAAATTGGATACTGAAATCTGCACTTTCTCTAGAAACAAAAAGATGTTAAAAGAAAATAAAGAGGCAGAGATTTTACAAACAGTGGAGGGGAACAGTTTCACACAACGCATGATTAATCTGCAGCACTGCCTGCCGCAAGATGTTATTGGGGTTGAGTGCTTAGCAGAATTTTTAAAAAAAAAAGAAGGCATATTACATGCTAATGAAAACATGCAGTCGTCTGTGATAACTGAAACTTAGGGGAAAAAATCTGCAGAATTTGTAGGAGAAAGCACAGAATGTAGATGACAGTGTATGGGTCCATGGAGGTAACTCTTACCACAAGAGTGTGGACAACCCCCTCTGAACTGGAATCAATCAGTTTTACCTACAATTTACTGTTGAAATAGGGGAAAAAAAAAGAAGTGTGATCATTCTCAAGTCTCCATGACGAAAAAGTGAGGAAGAGTTTGTAAAAAGGAAATGCTTTACTTTGTTCTTAAAACTCTTTTCAGCCTTTAAGATCTCTGCTGAATAAAAGAGCCATAGCAGAAAATGACTGAAGCCATTCAACATTTTAAAAGGAAGAAGATGATAAGGAGTAATCTCAAGTTTTTTTTGCACGTGATGCCCCACTACTGATGAGATGTTTCAGCCAAAGGACTTGCACTTCTATGCTCAGTCTTTGTGTTTCTTCATCACCTGTGATGATCTGAGGTAGATTTGCTGGCCTGTGGGAACGTTAAGCAGCACAGTGTTTTGAGAGAAAGAAACAGGTAAAATGCTCAGAGATGGTTATACACAAAAGCCCATATAAATACCCATGCATCACTGCTCTCTTACCACCTGGATTCATGCAAGGGTCTATCAAGGAGTTTCCTGAGCTCTTTGCTTTCTGAACAAGACGGAACTAAGCTTTTGATGCCAGCTCGTATTACTAGAAATGCCTTTAAACACCTACACATCTTTTGCTCTATTCGCACTTAATTATGAGCTCATTTGACAAGTGACATCTAATTAATCTGATTTCCTTTTGTTCTTTTTCATCCTCTCTTCTAACTTAACTGACTGCGCTATAGATGCTAACATTGATGCCAGTGCAGTCTTGGTCTCTGCCTTTTCACCTCCATTTTCCATCCCTGATACTTGTGCAAAACATGATTTTCAGTCTTCTGGCAAAACTCAAAAATAATGGGTTCAATGTCTTTTTTTTTCATTTTCCTCATTGAAACGCATGTCCAAAAATTCATTTTTAATTGAAGAAAATGTGTCAGTTGTCCAGGAGAAAAAAAAAAAAATATTAGGCACATCTATCCAAAAGAGAAGCAATATAAAAATGAAATGACTTGACTTTGCCAAAATTTTGTGAGATACTTTTCCAGCAATTCACTGAATCTGTCACGAACACATCACTGTGTGGCTGTAAAATACAGGGTCCTGTTTGCTCCTATTGCTGCCCTTCACAGTCCTTCAAGCACTAAACAATCCTACATTACTGTAAGATTTCCCAGCTTTTTCTAAAGCATTTGTAACCTTGTGGGAGATTTTTTTTGTGTTTCCACGTTTACTTTTATAAAGCTTCCTGAAAGCACCGGTCTGCTTCTGGTCCTCTGTTTTTTCCTACCAGATTGCTGCTAAAAACATACAAGCTCTCAACAGGAGCTGGTGCACAAGATCATTAATCAGTGCCACCCATCAAATTCTTGCCAGTATCTCAGAGTAGCACCTGGGGGAATATTCTCAGCCTCCACTCACAATCAGTGACCTCTTGCTTATTATTTTTACTGCAGTGACAGTTTTGCTGGATCAAGAGACTTCTCCATGTGTCCTCTGCTGGATTTGCAGCAGTTACATTTTAGTCTTCCTAAATTCATATTTGGCTGCAAGTTTCTTCCCCGTTGTAAGTCTCATCTTCAAATGCTTCTGCCCAGTAGATGAAAAGTGTCTTTGACCCCTCTCCAGCCGCTTTGTGCAGTGGGTCTGCATCACAGGAGAGGCACGCTTTCTTCTTTTCACCCTTCTCCATGCTTTGGTTTCCCTTTCCCTTGTGGTCTCAGACAGAGGCAGCAGGTAAAATTTCGATCTTCAAGGAGGAGTCTGAAACAGTAGTGAGAAATTGTGGGCTTCAGCCTCCTTCATCATTTTCATTTTTTGGAAAACAAGACCTGACCCACAGCCACGCAGCAGTGGCAGCGCAGGAGCCACCAGCCTCCCAGGGCTCTGCAGTCCCACTGCGGCGGCCGAGCCCTGCCGTGCTTAGGCGTTGTGTCCATGGCCTGGGTACGTCCCGTCCCACCAGTGACGCCTTCCACCAGCGGCCACCCGACCTCATCAAGGGTCGCCTTCGCTCTCAGAAAGCACGGTGACACTGTGGACACACGGGGCGAAGGCAGGACTAATTCCAGCAGTAAAAGGGACAATGGGATGCGGGCACGGACTGCCGTTACTGCCACACTGCATTTCCCAGTAACGTTACTGGAAGCCAGATGCGCACCGAGTTCAATTTAAAGAGACTCAGGACAAAGTTATCAGGATCCTACTGAAAGATTTGTCTTAAGCCTTTCGGACAATTCAGTTTATACCATCCCATTTTTAGTTCATTCTTGCCCACTTACCATAGTGCTACAATGAATCTCATGGACACATCTTCAGAGGGGAATGGAAAATATCTTTTAGTTTGCCAGCAGCAAAAAAAAAAAAAAGTTAAGATTAACTGCTGTTGTCAGCTCTGTTAACAATGTCTTTTGCAGATTTGTGCAATCTTAGTTAGCGTTATTTTCACACCTAGTGAAGTATTAGCTATTGTCTCTGTCATAAACAAAGTGTTCCATTTCTTTAGCAATGTGCTAAAACCCAAAAAAGAAAAATTGTCCTTCATAATTCCTGGCAAGATTCCATTATATTGAAAGGGAAAAGTGATCTTGTATTTTACGTACTCAAAAATGATGTCTTAAAGGCTGTGATGCCTCTGTCACATGAAGAATATTTTTCCACATCAGTGCAGTTACTCTTAGACATCACATCCATTACTGTTTTCCAAGTCTTTATTTTGTATAATACGGGAGTGTGTTCTGTGGAAGACACACAACAGCTTTCATGTCATATCAGAATTAATCAAAATACCACAAAGAAAATACATTTTTTTCTCAAAATCTTTAAACCTAATAAATTCTCAACAGAAACCTGTGGTTTATAATAAACAGATAATTCTTAACCATCTGAATAGACTACACAATACCGCTTCAGCATACAGTTTTGCACCTTTGGGGTATTACAGCAAAGAGAGATGGAGGAATCCATGACAGCTGAAGATAAAAAGACAAAATCCTTCCCTAGCATAAATTTTCCTGACTTCATCAAATTCAGGCAAGCTACGATGATTTACACTTCTCCAGAGTGTTTTCAGCACTGTTTCTTTCATAAATAGAAGGGTGAAATTGGGAATAAGAAAAGGTAGAATTATGGATAAATAAAACAGAGACTGGAGACTGCATGAAGTCTACTAGCGACCCCTGTTCAAATGTAATTCAGCTAGGAAGTGCGTCTGGTTTATAGTTCTATGTTGTACAGGAAAAATAAAGATACATTTTTAAAAGATCTTTAGAAAAGTAACCTATTATGTCCCACACAGCCCGGTGTCAGATAAGCTCTTTGGTGATTGCTAAGAAACACCAGTTCAACGGTGTGTCATCAGGGGAGCAGTTCAGTTGCCCACACATGGGGGTCTAGTGGCATCTGAGACACTCTCGGGCATCCCCTCAGCCTCCAGATGCTCTCCCAAAGGATGCAGGTATCCCAGGCCTTGGGTGGTATGTGCTAGCCCTGCACAGGCGTCTCAGACACCCTTGGGCGTCTCATGTTGAACAACTTCTTGCAGCTGGGCACCTGAAACCTGCCCCTGGCAGGAAGGCAGCTCTAGATTAAGACACCTACATGTAAGCCGTCTGAGGCACTCGGAGGAGCCTGAGGGTCCACACGGGTCTGGCAGATAGGACCCAGGCTCTGCAGGAGACCCACAGCCCGCTGGAGAGGCAGCTGGAGCTGGCCAAGATACCCTTGGACATCTCAAACAACCAAAGCAGCTCACATCGGGGCATTTGGATGCAGCCCTAGCTCTCCACTGACCATAAGAGCTTGACCTCAGCTCATACAAGCGCACCACATGTATGCCCACAACACGCACAGTAAGGCTGAAAGACTTCTGCAAGAGAAGCTTTGAGTCACCCGGGTATTAGCTGCTCCAAGAAAAGCTTTGTTATTTTTACCTCCTTTGCCAGAACAGGATTTGAAAGCAGATGTCCAGTCACACCTCTGCCACCCAATATCCCTGTTCTGAGGACATTACTCATAACTTTACAATCCAAGTGTTTAAATATGTTTTGATACTGTCCTGATGCCACAATTACAGAATTTATACTCACTCTTTTAGCTTCAAAAATTGAAACTGTCCAGCAGCTACAAACATAAATGTAGTCTTTATCAGATAGCATTTTGTTATTTTCAAGTGGGTTTTGTCCTGCGATGACAACAAATTAAACTTAGATGCCAAGGTAACTCTTTTCAAGGGTGAGGTCTCAGCAGCTGAAGCTGTGTAGTGCAAAGCTTTTGGTTACCAATGTGAATATGGACTTCAGGGTGGTTCTGGAATTACTTCAAAGATTGGCAGCTTAATTCATCCATTCAGATGCTGACTCTTTGCTGTTGGAGTTTATTTCATATGTCTGTTTTTCAGTGGAAACCATTTATGAATGCTCTGCAGACCTGATAAGTGAAGTTCTTGTACATTGACTTGCAGTGATACTGGATTGGTTTTTTGAACTCACATGATTTCTGCATTCGTCTGTTCACCACAGAAAATATTTCCCAATGATTCAGAAGAAGTGGAGATCTCATCCTAAGCCTGCTCAAAGGTCTCCTGCACTTGCTCTGCATCTACTTGGCTGTTCCCCAGGGAGAGCTGCAAATGGATTTGGGCACTGAGCTACCACTGCCTTGTGTCTGCAGAGGCCGAAGCTCAATGCTTAGACATAGACTGTGGAAATTTTTACTTGGACAATTTCCAATTCTATCCTACAAGCATCTAGACTTCAGTGCCTAAATTTCTTAAATGCCATCTTTTGGACAAGCAAAAGCGTGTTCTGAGTTTAACAATAAGGTATCCAGCCCATATTTAAACTTCATTGGGTCCTATGAGCCAGACACTCAATACCTTCTATGTGAAACCCATCTGCGACATGCTACCAGAGCATGCACCCACCCCGTCCCAGGTGTAACAGGGGTGAAGGCAAAAACGCCCTCCTTCCAGGTACTGCCTGAGAAGGGCTGGGGTGGTGTCCCTGCCCCACTGACCGATATCAGAGAAAGCAATTAGACTAAAAAGTTGGGGTCATTTGCTCACCACTCCAATAAATAGCAGTCTTATGTTCAGCTGGAGAGAGGCTGGGCCATACCTCTTCTTCCTACAGTCTACTCCAAAGCCTGTGAGTGAAGGAACGACTAAATTCAAGTCCAGCCGCATCTCACCAGGGCAGGCGAACAAGGGCCAGTGCGCAAGAAGAGGACCGATGCCACCTCCTCACTTGGCTGTGAGGCAAATACCCCTGTTGTGAGAAGGGGCCAGCTCTGGTGATTATCACAGCCTCACGGCAAGGTAACCCAGCCACAGTCAGTCGCCACGTTGGAGCCCTAAATCCACATAGGTCTCAGGGAAGAACGTGGCACTTCTATTAGAGTTTCTCAAACAGCTCCGGCAGCTCCTCAGGCAGCGTGCCGGGCTTCGCTGGTGGCACTCCCTGGTGTCCGTACAGACAGTGGGGACCCACAGAGTCCATTCCAGTCCCAGAAAGTGCTGAAAAGTCACAAGCCTCCGTGGTTTGCTGTTCGGGATTGCTGCCCTATATAGTAACCCTTCTGCTGGCATAGGGACAGTGATCTAAAAGCAGGCTTTTCATCTATTTTCTAAGAGGTTACCTCACAGAGGAATGATTGGTCTGTTTAACAAACAGTGCAAAGAGCATCTGGTCTATATTGAAAAAAACAACAAGCTAATTATAAACAATTCTGCCTATACTTCCCACTCCATATTTTTTTAATTCCTTCTCTGATTTAATTTCATTTTAGTATTGTTTCAGGGAAATAAGATCTTTTGCTTTAAGAATTCATCTGCTCTCACTTGTCATAATTTAGAAGCTAATAATCCTCCTCATGACATCACACACCCTCACTGAAACCCATTATGCCAAGGACAAAGTATGACAGTCTCAGGCGTGGGGAATAAGAACAACAGATGAGAGACAGCAACAGATGCAAATTAACTGCTAAAGGCAAAGAATTATATTGTACCCTTCCACGAGAAAACTCTGGGAGGAAGGCAAAGAGCCCAGCAGTGCTGTCTGTACCCCGGGGATGCTTTCTAAAATCCCATGCCTATCGTTAGCAGCAAAGGAATTGATCATAGCAAAGCCTCCCTTCTTCGCAAAGGAAATGTAGCGGGCTAACAAATGGCAGCTAAAACACGGTGTTAAACACAGCCTAGCACTCAGTGTAACCAACTCGTGGTTAGCCTTAGGTTGCTTTTAGTGCTAAGTAAAAGCATGGCTTTACTCCAAACCGTAGTGTTATCTGTTTTCCTGAGCAGTTTGAAATTATGTTCAGTATTTTTTAAACAATTGTATTTTCTTTGATAATTTCTAAAGGATAGCTAGTGCCGTGAGCTGCGCTGGGTGGGAGTGATAAAAATTATTGGGATGTTTTGACAGCCCGCAAACCTATTCTGTCTCACATTTAATGTGGGTTTGGCCAAAGGAGTCCCACGTTTACTGAAAAACCTAAATATTGCATTGTAATACAGTCGAGTGGTGGAAACATGTTCAGAGACCGTGGTGGTCAGACATGGCTTTTACTCAAACAAGGGGTTCCCTGTGAGCACTCTCAGCTGGGAGAGACAAGGAAGGAAGGTGGGTTGGAAGGCTGCAACGCCAGGCTTGTACGCAAAGGGTCAACTAGCACGTCCATCTTTTCACTGTAGGTTTCTGTTTCCAAATTGCAGATCAGGAGCCAAAAAAAGTTTAAAACTGCTTTTGAAAACATAAGAGCAGTAAGGCTCTTCAAGGTGGTGCCTTGTCTCCAGCAGTGACTGTAAGCTGGTGTACTCTGAGGGGAGAGTACAAGAACATGGCAAGCACGTGTGGTCCTGCTACCAAGTACATTTGCAGCATCCTGCAATCCTCAGCAAAGCTCTTTGCTGTGAGCTTGTCCTTTGCCCCCTGAGTCCGTGCAAACTTTGAGCATCCGTGATGTCTGTGAGCCCAAGGACACCCTGAGGGTGGAACAACCTCCTGTGCTGTCAGCTGAACTTGCCACCTACTACTTTCATCTGCTGGCACCCACACACACCCACACACACCCACACCCACCCA
>Ga0065711_1000350_pt1 | contig 71371 bp, 32 predicted proteins | sample Hoacrofraction12_FD_59098 | JGI IMG/M metagenome (GOLD analysis project Ga0065711, IMG submission 59098) | Hoatzin crop microbial communities from Cojedes, Venezuela - Epithelial fraction 12 v2 (version 2) | ecosystem: Host-associated > Birds > Digestive system > Esophagus > Crop | place... | reverse complement strand
GCCGCGCTCTGCCCGGGCGGGCGCGCGGGCGGCACCGCGGGCAGCCGGGCTGGGGGCTGCCCGGCCCACGGGAAGACCCCGGCGGCACGGAACCGGGGCGAAGGCTTCGCCTCTGCCCGAGAAACCTTTCCTGCGGCAAATCAGAAAAAAAAAAAAGAACTGAACATCTCCATCTCGTAGCTGTCAGTTTTACTCAGAAGCATGAACCGGGCAAATCCTGCAGCCTTTTCAGTGCCAGTGTTGGTGAACCCTCGGCTTGGGAGGAGAAGTGTAACTAGGAGTAGTTATTGATTAGTTCAACAGCTGCACAGATAAGATACCGGGTGCGTAACGCACAGATGTTCAAGGTAAGAGCCTGATCCTGCAGCTTAGATCCGGGCAGTGGGAAGGGCTTCATTCAAGCAGCCTGTGAAGTGACAGGAAAAGCTCAAGTGGATTTTAACGGGCAATAGAGCCTTCCAAAAGACAGCAACAAAAAGCAACCGAGCCTCTTCATTCCCCGAGATCCCTGTTTGTTTAGCTGCTGAAAAAGCATCCCCAAAGGCAGCAGACGAGTGCGTGTGTGCTCGCACATGCAGGTGTCCTGAGATGGGATGCTGCCACTGAGCGCCAACGCGTGCCCATCTCCAGGAGGAACAAACCCCTCCGAGAACAGCTTCCTTCCAGCTTCCTGTCCCGGCATCACTGTCCCGGCATAGGTGGTGTTGATCAAGTCAGTAGGAACCGGAGCCACGCGTGGATGTTTGCTCAAGCCAGCGGCAAGCTGCAGTGCGTGCAGGGGAAGAGCTGGCTGCGGAGCTGTGGTGCGGGCCAGCTGGCGGTGAACACCAGGGTTTGGCTCGGTGGAGGACCCAGTCTCACGCCTCACCCACGGTCCAAGCCGGCCTGCCTGCCCATCTGGGCGGCACAGCTTGTTGCTGGTACAGCTGCAGGCAGCCACCACCTCAGCAGAGATGGTCGCGTGGGTCTGTGACAGGACTGAACTCACAGCTCTCAAATCCCGGGTAGTGCTTCAGAACCCTGCTGTGCCACACAAGGTGCTGCTTATAATGAACCTCGACTTTGATTTGAGTGGCGCAAACTACATCATTCACTGGGCAAAGAAGCCATTTTGTACAAGGAGATAAGACTGTTGTATCGTGGACTAAGCATGCAGGAAAATAATGGCTCCTTGTTCAAAGGCTGCTCTGAAAATTTCCAAAACATGAAGAAGGCACATACAGTAGCATACAAGGGCAGCTGTGGTTTTGTAAAGAGATTTATCAGAGACTTTGGGAAGAGAATCCAGCAGATTTCATACAAACCAGTACACGTTTTCTGCACCGTGCTATGTCTACTCAGAACTTGCCCAGTGATTATTCGAGTTCAGCTTCTTCTGACAATTGTTCACTTTTCTTTTTTCAGCTAAACGTATCAGGCGCACGTTAGTGGACTGTAACCAGGATCCCTTCGCAGCAGGCATTGTGCGCACGTTGATCAGCAGTTCAGGCTCTGAATTCTGGATCATCTCAGTAGATTACACAGATAAAAGTTGAGAAGGTAATAGCACACAAAGTACCCAACTGGCTTGCCCAAGGTCACAAAACAGCAAAACTGAGAAGAGGGCTCCACTTCCCCTGCTTAGGACCAGTTCCTATCTCTCATAAGAGCAGCTTGTTGGCAGGGGTACGGCACTGGGCCTCACGGATTCCATAGTATCTTCTGGTTTCACTGGAGTGGCAGTTAATCATCAATTAGAAAGGGAGATCCAAATCACAGCTGCATGAAAGGCAGTGACAAAACTCCACAGCACTGCTAACAGTGGCCTTATCAACTGGCACTGGACTTGACAGAATAACAACTGTAGTTACAGGCAACAGTTGTGCAGCGTGTGAAATACTGGTTGCTCTCTGCACAACTTCCCAAAGTAATCCGTGCAGCAATGAAACACTACATAGATAAAATCTAGTTTCGAAGCAGCCTTCTAAATTTAACATAATTGTTGCTTTTATAGGGCTTCTCACTATTTTATCTGAATAGTCGCTGGTTCTCAAATACCAGTCCTGGGGACAGAGGACCTTCAACCACCTTCAGACAAAAGTGTGACATACAAAGGCATAAAGCTGAAGGGCCTTTGTGTGGAGGAAGCATTTTTGATAATGAACCATGTTCTATCACGTGCCATTAGTGTCTGAGAACCAGCCCTGAATTCTTCTCACGCTTCATGCTACAGCTTTTCAGTACTGGAGCAAATGCCATTTGTTCCCTATGTACTTCTTTCTACAGGCAGCGTGCAGACTTTCGTCTTTGGAGTTTGCTGATCGTGCACCTGACAATGGATATGCAATGAGACTGCTGCAGAAACAGGACTCTCTGATTTGTTACAGTAATTAGATGCTAAGTAGTGAACGAAGCAGACCACTGCAAGAAGATAGAGGCAACACTTGCAGGAACCGAGCATCATCACAGAAAAATGAAATCTCTCCCTGTGTTCTGCCAGAGCACCCCAGTGCAGTAGCATATAAGCAACTGAAAACTCTTCACAGGTGGCCACTTTAATGTATATGTCTCATTTTCGACAATGCTTAAGCTATGCCGCCTCAGACTCCATTCATAGCAGGGTGTGCACTCCCAACAGCTGCAATTCAAGCCAGCTGGAACTGTCCTTTGAACATACAAAGTCCTGATATGAAATATCAGCTCTTAGGTGGCTTGAATAAGCACACCCACACTTAGGGGATACTTGATAATTTTGACTGTAGACCATCTATATCTTTTAGTTCTCCAGCCATAAATCGACATCACACCCATGATGATGCTAGGAAGATAAAGAAATATATCCTTTCAAAGATTTATTATTTATGTTATCATAGTACCTAAAAGCTTGGACATGGACCAACCATGTTTGGTACTGTACAAACGTGTAAGAGAAAGGCAGCCCTGCTGCCACAAAAGTTTATAGCAGAAGTTAAAACCGTGAGGTAACAGATGGTATGACAGAAGAAAGACAGTGAAACAGTACCGTCTGCTGGTTTGCTTCAGCACACCTGTGCTTCAGCACCTATGCTCATTTTTTTTTCAGATAAAACAGTAAAAAAAACCTTCTAAAAGAAGGCTTAAAAAAATTCAGATACTCTGGTAAGACCGACACAAAAAATTCTGTACAGCCTATGCGCTAGGCTTTACAGCCTGTGCTCCATACGTTTTGATGGACACAGTCTCTTTCAAAAAGTCGGTGCTGTGAACTGCCAGTGAATCTAAAAGTTTTAAATAATGCTGAGCACTGGAGTGGTTGGCTTCACACAGAAATGATCACACATTAAGAGGTAAAAAACCTGTCTGCGTATACTATAGAAAGACACAGCAATCTGAGTTTTCCATGTGCAACAAAACAAAGTCTTTATAGTTATTTATTTTTTTTATTGCCACCTGACAAACCCAGTCAGATGTTAGAGCCCACTATCAGTCAGGTCTTAGGCATACACACTATAAGGACTGGTCCCACCACAAGCACCTTATTACGTGATGGCTTTCCCACCTAAATTGAAAGGTAATAATTTATCTTAATTTTACAAGAAAAGTTGTTCTGAATTTGCAGATCTCTGCATTCTCTTCAAGTGAACAAGCAGACCTGAGATTTTAGCAATTAGCTGGATTTTATGCCTCTTTTCAAAGTATTGCAGGTATCTGTTGTGGGAGCAATCTGCGGACCCCCTTGAAAAAGTTCATGGAAATGTATTCTTTCAAATCATTACCCAGCCTTTCTCCCTACCCTCTACCATTTCAGGGCAGGAGTACATATACAGTTCTCTCTTTTCCTTGGCATCTGGACAACTCTTCTACTGTCACTGCCCTGTAGTCCTCAGCTGGCACAAGAATTCCAAAATAAATGAGCGTGTTGTAATCAGGAGAAAAATATTGTGTCCTTGTTTTTGCAGCTCAGCTTCTCAATGGCCACCACAAGTTGAGCTGCATATTTCTTTAGAAAAATATGCGTGCATCGGTAACTTGGCAGGCCACTCATTGAATAGACATTTAGCTACTTAACTGTTTACTGTTGCCAACAAAGTTCAGTTGATGAACTTGAAATAGGGCAGAAGAGGCACCTTGACAAACAGCACACGGTTACCAACAGGCGGGTGGTCTTTATGGACAGCAGACCTTTACCGCAGATCTGCTGGTCAAGAGACTTTAATGAGTTTCTGTGAAACCCAAAAGCTAATAGTAAGAGCAACATACTATAGCATACTATTTTACTCTTTAAAGAGACAAAGATACTGACTAAATATCTTCTAAGTTGAAGCATGTTTCAAGAAATCCCAACAGATAATTTAGAAACCTGCCTCTAGGCAACTAAAGAAGAGCATGAGCCAATACTCAAAACCAGCATGGAAGCACTTAAAGGTGTGTTGCTGTGTACAGTCACACAGCCCCAGGGAATGTATTACCCAGAGGACTAAAAGGGCAAGGATGGGGTTTTTAAAGCACTCGCTGTCGGCTTAGCCCTGCCAACTTTCACTGCTGCCAAACTGCATCCAGAACGGCAGGTCTTACCTGTGTTCAACTCCCAGACCCAACACTCTTACCGTGGCCATTCAGCTTCCAGTATCCTCCACTTCTTTCAAAAAATGAAGTTCTGTCTCAGCTTCATTTCCACTAAAACTGATGCACAAAGTCCCAATTTATTTATTCTGTAGCCTCAGTGCTCCCACTAGTGTTTTTACCTGTCCCCCACTAATTCACACCAAAACAATCTTCAAAGTACCCTAATTTGCACTTTCAACCTGTGCCTTCTTGCCAGCCTAGAGGGTATAGGGTAGAGCCAGAGCTGTCTATTTGCTCAGGCTGGAAGATTTAAGTCAAGATCACTCACACCGCCAACAGTTTTCCGATGTCCCTTCCAGAGGCCTCAGTGGAATGACAAGTTCTCTGGGAGTAGACTGGGACAGAGTCGGCACCAAGAGCTGGAGGAGATGCTCCCACACCCGGGCAGCACTGCACAGATGGCAAGGTCACCATCTGCAACACTCACTGCTGGCTGGCGACAACCCGACCAGTCAGGCTACTGACTTGATCCCCAGGCTGGTTCAGCAGCACAGAGGCATTAGTGCACTACTGCCCAGGGCTGTTTGCGTTCTCCAGCAGGGCTCAGCAGATCGGCTCAGGGACAGGAGGGCCATGGAGGAATAGGTACAGCCCAACTGCACCGTTTTTTCCACAGCTGTTGATTTTGATTATGAAAGGACAGTGACTGAGTGTTACGAAATTCCGCAAAACATGACGGTAATAATAAAGTGCGAAGCATCACATGGAGTCTAAAACTATGCGTCATTTCAGTGGCTGCTTACATGCAGGCGATTTAGACTAGTTAACAATGTAGACCAAGATCAAAATAACTCCTGTATGAATTAAAGTACAGGAGATATTAACAGTTACACCAGCAGGACTAGCTGCATTATGCTGAAAATATCCACACCAAACGTGCATGGTGAAGTTATAAGGGAACGGGGACAATTGGTTCTTTTTCCACAAATTTCACATTAAAGAGGTGAATTGCTGTCTTGTACCATCCAGTATGAAAAGGTGGTCAACACTTTTGAAGTATTCAGGTATTTTTTAATTTAAAGAATGCCCCAGTACAAGAGACATCTTCCAGAGGCAAAGTTCAATACATTCTCCATGTTCTCTTACAACTTTGCACATAGACTTAAAAAAAAACCCAAAACAGTCCTTGGGCACACAAATTGGGCTGAAGTGTGACCACCTGAATTGGCTTTTCTTTTAATGACTTCATATTTATTCATTTCCCTCAGCTTTCACAGAAATTATGTGCGCACATGAATAAGGCATACATAGGGCCAGATACAAACTATTTTGAGAGCACAGCTCCTCCTAAAAATTTTCACGGGAATACACGCTGTAGTATATGTATCTTACGGGATATGTATTAAATATACTTTTAGAGTTCATCGTAAGTCACATTTTTTGCTTTTCCTTGAAAAAAGGTATTGGGAGGCAAATAATTTCTGTTTTTCCATATCCAGTAAGAAACGTGAATTTAGACAGGCAGTTCAATGCAAAGGGCGTGTCAATCTGCAGCAAGTTTCTCCAAAACTTAGTTGTATTCGCTGTTTCTACTCAAAACTGCAACTGCTCCAGTACTCAGATACTGGGTCATAAAATTGAGTTTATTTTCAGTGATGTTAGGACACCTTTATGATCTGAAGCGTCCTTCTCATGAACATACATACTGAACATGAGCTAATAGCTCTTAGTCACCTCTTGGTTAAATGAACTAGAAAGAGTTGCCTAGGTATCTTGCCCTAAGGTATGTTTTCCAATCCCTGAATCATTCTTCTAAGTCTCTACTAATCCTTCTGAGTCTTTCTGAAGTCTGACTACCAGAACAGGATGAAATACTTCACTACTTGTATTAATATGGATTAATATGGATATGTATGTGGTAAATCTGGTCATTTGGCAAATAATTAAAGTTAAAATAATTGGTTAAACCACAAATAGAGGAGACAAGCAAGAAAAATACCAGTGAAAGACATTAGTTTGTCACTTCAGATGAGATTTTTAACATGAAAGCTGAAAACTAGATTATTGCCTGCTTGGGATGTAATGAGGTAGCTGATACTCAGTACAGCTGCATTCCCTCCATCTTTCATGGCTTCAGTGGATGCTGAAATGAATCTTCAGTTTGTTTTTAAAACGAATTGCCAAAACTAAAACATTTTTTCTCAGCATTGGTTGAACTGATTTTCTGTAAACTGATTTAGCAAATAATGTAGAACAAGTTGAAAGCGAAATAATAAAGCTATCTGTCACAAAAAACAATGGACCTCTCATCAGCTTGCACATTAGGGGGCCCAACAGCATGGATCTCATTTGCTTCATACTGGCTTCAAAGTGAAAGCTATCATCAAGTGCATAAAGGATATTCAATTCATAAATGGTAACTAAATTGCCTTAAATATAATTTTGTTAAATGGGTTTTAAAAATGCGATACTGGACACTGGATGCAATCTCTGCAGAATATAAAAGACCAGTGCATGAGATAATTTTCTTCCAAGTTGCCCCTTTTTCCGATATTGTGGGAGTTTGCTGATTTACTTTAAGGAAAAATATTACCATAAAAACTCCAGCTGAGTAACTGTGCTTTTAAAAGCTTGTTGCATTAAGCCTTTTATTTTACCTACATTCTTACCCAAATCCTGCCTTGACAGGTGCAGATAAAAGAAGTAAGTCCAGAATTGCATATATTCACGACATTTTTATATTTTAACAAGCAATACAGTTTCAGTAGCCTCCTCCTTTGAAAACCTTCAGGACCCAATGCCAGCATGAAGCTCAACACAGACATAGTTACCATCTGAGCTTACACAGAGGAGAAAGCTCCATTTCTTTTCAAGTACAGTGGACTAATGCAGGGGGAAAGTCCATAGCGCTGAATTCATCCTGAATGTTAAAACCATGGACTGCAATAGCATTCAGGGTCAGAGATGAGTTTGGCCTGTTGTGGCTATGGCTATCTAATTTAATTAACATTTACATTCTAAAAGAAACCCCATTTGCAAGTACTAAGTAATATGGTAAATATGGAACAAATTATCAGCAACAGCAGGGGAGATTTAAAATATGCATCTTGAGTTTGGAACCACTCAGAAACCTGCGGTGATGCAATCACTCAAACAGAGTAATCTGTAGGAGTTTAACTTTGCCGAGAATGCACGCGCAAACCGTCTTCCAGAGGCTCATCGGCATGGGTGACACACAGCCTGCCCGTGGTTGTTGCAACGCCTCATCCATGTGGACTCACACCTGAGTGACACGCACATCAGGTGTTTCCCAGTGACTTACAGCAGTGCTTTTGAACCTCTCTTGATTTGAAAACCCTTACGGCTTTTCTAAGGCACGATGCAGATCCCTGTATAGTGAGTTTAAGGCTGGTGGCGATGGCTGCAGGTTGCAGCTGAGAGGTTCAGACCAGCCATGACTCCATGTTGGTGAGCCAAAGGCAGGCCTGCCCCACCCCACTTGTGTCACAACCCTCAGGGGGCCTCCGGTCACTTCAGAGCCCCGAAAATGATAAATACCTGAGAGGTGGCGGCAGCGGCCATCGATGGTTGGCGCAGAGGAAGCGATCCACGCAGGCTGAGCTGTATCAACGCGGGCGCCATGTCTGGAGCATGGACCTGCTGTAACCTTGCAGCTAAGGGCCCAGGGGCTGTCGAAAACAATGGAGGGTTTTTTCAATCCATTCATGTAGAGGTCCTTGGATAATTCTCCCCTCCCACACCCTGCGAACCCGCAGAGCACATTAGGGCGTAAAATCAAAGGCGGGATGGCCCAAGCCAAGCCTGGCGGGCGCCATGACCTCAGGCTGCCCAGGAGAGGGCGCCGCGCGGGGGCCGCGGGCGCCATTTTGGGCGGCCGTGAGGGGAGGCGGGGAGAGGCTAGGCGCGGCGCGGCGGGCAGCGCGGCCGGGCGGGCTGCGTACGGCCGCGGTGGGCAGGCAGTGGGTCCCCGCCCAGGCCCCAGGCCGGGCACAGGCGGCAGGCGTTCGGGCAGCAAAGGCGAGGGGCGCAGGGCAGTGTTAGCCTGGGGCTGCTACGGAGAGCCCCACCTGAGCCGCCACACAGCCGCTGCGTGCTCGGTCACCACAGCCGCCTTGGAGTCCTCGGGCTGCTGAGGTGTAAACCTGCGTAACTCTGCAGCAGAGCTGACCCGATGGGTGTATTTAGTTGGAGGGTGATGTAGTTATTTATGAGATGCAGCAAATGTAAAAAAATAGGGCAGGAGGCTGCTAATAAATAAGATTCCAGCTCAGAGCTTGCAGGCATCGGGGGAAAAGCTCTTTGTGCACAGGATGGGCTCCGGCTGATGTCCCGGTGCTCTGAGCAAACCAGGAGTATGGGGCACGAGGAGGCCGCTGCTGCATTTGTTGCCTGTATTGAAGGAGAGATGTGCAAAGCTGAGCAGCAAAACCCGTTGTGACTTAGCTGAACTGCTAACCTCCTTAATAGTCTTTTGTAAAATTCCCATCTCTGGACATCTAAGAGAGGGTCAGGCATATTCTGTGCTTCGCAGTTGTTTGCAGGCTTCCTCCTCGCTTGCCGGCGGCCCCACGGCACAGGCGGGTGTTATTTACCTAAGGACTGTCTGCGGGGACAGGCTGTGGAGCTGGTGCCACTCGGCACAGGAGCGTGTGTTTGCGGTCGAGCTGCGGAGCCAGCTGCAGGAGTGTGGATTGTGGCTAGGACCACGAACGGGTGGGGAGCGCTGGTTACGCACATCTACCCAAACAAAAAGATAAGGAGCAGCTGCAAACTGTGCAGGGATATGTCCACCTCTGTGAGACAGGGCGAGGAGCCGGCGCGCTGCGTGGCTGCTTTTACCAAGTGCCCGAAGCAGCCCCCTCCAGCTGAGCCTGTGGCGCATGAATTTACACTCGGTGCATCTTACATCTGGAGACGAGCGGCGTGTAGCTCGTGTGCTGGACCTGCACCAGGGTTAAGACCCCAGTAGTCAAAGCTGGATCCCTGGTAGCACTCGTGATGGGAGGTCAGGCGCAATGAAAGGGCCCTAATAGTTTGAGAAGGAACACACCAACACCTCTCCTGATGGGAGGTCAGGCTCAGTGAGCAGGAGGGCCCCCCTAGCGCTGGCAGCTCCATTCCAGTGTTTGGCCGGACTCCAGAAGATTAAAATAGAGCCTTAGACTGTCCCCTCGGCAGCACTGCCAGCCAGAGCCCTGACAATCCTGGGGTTGTACTCAAACGTGAGTCCCTTGGGAGCGTGCGCTTTACCCTAACAGCTGAGGTACTGAGTAGGTCGAAGCAGGCAGGGTTATTGCTCTTGTGACTCAGACTCGAGAAAGAGAGGGATCAGGATGGAGCGACGAGAGAGCAGGGGATCAGAACAAAACCACAAGGCATAGAAGGGGGAAGGAGCAAGTGTGCCTCGGAAGAAAGCTTGAAAACATCCTTGTTCTGCTGGGGCTGGGTTCAAAGCATCTGTAGCCATGAGAATCAGGCGTTAAACTATTCAAGCCCAAGTTCTGATTTGGCTCCATTCTGAGACTGTTTCAGGAAAAAAAAGATAAGCAAAAAGAAGAGCAACATTTTTCTTTCTCAAACATTTTAAAAAACAATACGGGAAAGGGCAAAGGCCATGCACGTCCTTGTGGAGGACCTCCACGTAGGTGGCAAAATCTTTTGCGGCCCAGAAATGATCACAGCTGAGGGGAACCAGAGCCATGATCCCATACATGTGTGACTCTTAAACAAAACACCTGATTTTCAGAAGTGAGGAGCATCCCTAAGTACCACTAAAATCAGCAGCAATGGCAGATGTTGGCATTTCTTACAGAAGGGTGTTTCAATCCAGTCATCTATTACGGATTTATTTATCACCACTTAATGAAGGCATCCATGCTTGAAATGTTTTGCTTCAGGATTTTCAGAATGTGATTACAAAGAGTGCTGGACAAAACATTTTGGCATTGCCTTTTTTTCCCATGGAAAATCAAATTTGGTTAAAATTTTAAAATTATTGATTTTGAAAATATCACATTGATTCAGTCAAAGAAATGCCCATATCACCAAATTCAGTGATATAATTTCTCTATTTCCAAACCAGAGCATTTATATTTACTGGCTTAAACGGCTGTTTTGTCTTTAAGTTGACATTAATACTGGTTTATAAAGCTCAAAAATTGCTGCTAAGTTTACCATTTTTTCTCTGTAACCGAGTGTGTATGTGAGTAGCAGAGGGGAGGATTCTACCCAAATTTTTTTCCTGCATGTTTGCTATAATAAAGATGAACTGGAGAATCAGAATAATTAGATCTGCTATTCACACAGGCAAGGAGCAGAAGCCCTATTAATTAATTAGGAGTAGTTAATTAGTATTAATTAAAAACTAATAGAAACATTTTTAATAACCCCTTTCTCAATGAAGATTTATTTGTTTGGAAACAGCAGTCTGGGGAAGAGAACAGTGAAGCTTATTAGTGAAGGTTTGTTGTGTGTTTAGAAAACAAACAAAAACCCCCAAGTCAAACCCAAAGTTTTTATTTAAAGACAGACTTAAAAAATAAGTTAATAGTTTGCTCAGAGGGATGACAGTTTATAGAAGTTAATATATTTGAATGGAACAGCAAAATGCTTATCTTTTTGCTGTCAGAAGAACAAGTAAAAAAACATGCCTGTAAGAGTTTGTTAACTTCTTTCCAGTTGCTTTTAAAGCATTTCAGTAAAACAGCATAGAACACAGAGGCAATTATAAACCAGCATTGTCCTTCAAGAAACCGTAGCAAACTTGTCATAAAGGTCTGTAACAATTGCACTGTTCACCTACTTATCTTCTGATACAACAAAGAAATCTCAGCTTGGGGCAAGCAAAACAAAACCAGGCCCTAAGAAATGCATGGTACATGCAAAAATGCACCAAAGGAATTTAAGTACATGCACACAAAATTCCTTCTTTGTCTTGCGGTGTTTTTTCTAGTTAATTTCTTAGGTTACTGTACATGACTAATTACTTGCATTTGTGGTTTTTTTTGTTTTACTATCTTAGTAAATGTGGTAACAATCTTAATGTTTTGAAATTAAAAATCAAGGAAGCAGAAATGATGGACAGTCACATATTATCTTACATTTTACAAATTATTTTGCTCTGCTGCTTAACTCCACTTCGGCTGCGTTTTGGTTAAAATATTTCCATGTGTCAAAATATCCACAGATATTCCAGTAAGATGCTGTTATTCTGAAGCTTGCAGTGAGTTGGCATGTCATGGCTGAAATACAGACATTTGTCAACCTTTACATTACCATATATACTTGTGCATAAGCTATGGATAATTGACGATGTTATAAGGATGCTAGCCAGAAAGTTGTGTCCCTGCTCTGTCACAAGCTCTCTGTGTGACCTTGGGCATGTCACTTATTCCAGTTGTGGCATTATCTGTACAAAAGGGAGAACAGTACATGAAACGTTGAGAGGATCCGACACTACGGTGGTTAAAATACATTTAGCAACCCGTCCGTCTCTGAAACAAGGTAAACAGTGACCCAAAGCAGAATCCTTCCAGTTTCACTTCAGTATATAAAATGGAGTTGTTCATATTTGTCTTGTGTAAGTACAGTAACCCAATTTTGTATTACATTAGAAATGTTGCCATCTGTGTATGAGTGTGTGAAAAACAGAGGAATCAACAGGAAAGTGAGTTTCACTTTTATAAGGTCATTCACTCAGTAGGTCATACCTGGGGTATTTCTCGACTGCAAGCAGATTATACATACCCACAGTATGGTATGTTTACAATGGGGCTTGAAAGCATGGATTCACACCTGAAATGCAGAGCAGATTCTGTTTGTTTGTCGTTGTAAATACAGGGCTGAAAGCCGCAGAGCCTGTGCGACAGCCCCCGGGCTTGGAGAAAGAGGGCTCAGTCTGTCGGCCTGCGACGTTGCTCTGCTCCCCGCTGCTTCGGCGTGAAGACGCTAGCAGCTTCTGCAGTTATAACACACAGGTTACAAAGATGCCACTTCAAATCTGACTACCCAGATATCACTTCTGATTAAGGCATTTACATTTGTATAGATTGAATTTAAAATTTCTGTTGGCTTTGATAGGAGGTTATTTTTACCCCTAAACTCTGGAAGCCATGCCTGTTTCGTTTAAGTTTCTAAATGTGTAGACCAAAATAAAAATTTGGAGACCATATTTGAAAGCTTGGCCTTAGAAAAAGTCACTTTCCAATAAAAATAGAAGAATTCAGAGAAACACACAAATTACATTCAGATTTCCATGGACTGTAAAGCTCACATACGTGGGTACCTGACGATGGTCCGATAGAACATATTTTAAAAGGTACAGGTTAAAGATCAGACACAAGTACACATGGTATTTAGGATTATGTGAATGTGTACACTAGCATTTTTGTGTTAATGAGGGAGAAGACTTGAAGTACATAATTTTAGAAGATCACAGGAGTTGTAACAATGCAAAAGCATTTCAAGTCTTCTACATCTTAAAAGAGCTAGGTTTCTGTGATATTAGATCAAACAAAAAAATCTATGTTAAGAACATTTTTATGACAATGATTCACTTGAATAAACCTAAGATTTCTTTTACCAACCAATCTTTTTTCTAAAATAGTATTTAATATCTGAAGTTATAAAAAATATTTGTAGTCTTGAAAATTATTTTTATTGTCTACTTTATGTGCTATACATGCCTCTTTCAGGAATTATTAAAGAAGTATGAGTCATACGGCACTCATTTACTCTTGGCTCATGGCCATCCTCAATATATATTTTTCTATTTTCAAACCATTTGCAGGTATGTATGCATGAAAATATTGTTGTGTCAAGTCCCAAGATCACAGTTAGCACAGCATACATTGTTCATCTATATATTTACAAAGTTTTAAAGCACATAAAATTGTGCATTATTATGTAGCAAAGTTTAAACTTTAACATACGCTTGGTTGCATATATAGCAACAAGTTACAATAAAAATCTGAACAAAGACAACCAATAAACAGCCAAATTGCTATGTACAAACAAGGCAGGAAGCAATTAAACACTGCCTTGCACATTTCACTTAAATTACTTTTTCTCTGAGGGGAAAAAACCAAACAACCCCTCTTCCCCTCCCCCAGGTCCCCAATAACCCTAAACAGTCTTCATTTTTATCAGCGAAATAGCTGGAACTGCCATTGCGTTCTGTAGGGGATTCATTTGCATAATATGGGAGATAAATTTGGTCACTACTATAAAATATAGCAATATATTATGCAGTATGTATTTCCCCCTTCAGTACAAATGGTGACACAGCAGCATGGTGGGCTCGCTCCCTGTGACCTCGGGGGGAATATTCCATGAGATAAACCCCCTCTTGGCTTCCTTACATGTATCGTTTTGTACACCAGCATAAATGTGTTGTTTTCATGATGACTCCACCGATCCAGACCCTCCGCCTTGCGGGTGAGTGGAGGTGTGTTGGTTTGTGCAAGGTGATACCTGACTTGGCTTCAGGGGAACTACTCTTGATCTGTACTGGTGCACAAGAACCTGGAAGGAGGTCCAAGGACAGCAGGACTGAGCCCAAACTGACCCAAGTAAAACACAAAAAGTCTGTGCGTTTAGCTTAAAATCTGCTTAATAAATTACTACAGTTCACAGTAACAAGGTAGGTTAGTGCTACACCAATCACGCTCTCTTATGTTAGATCAATTTCACATAGCTTTTCCAAGAAAGAAAATGAAAATAACTAAAGATAAAAAACTTATTCTTCTTATTTGACTGGCAGAATAGGAGGTTTTCTGTAGCCTAGTGACAGATGAGCGTAGTAACACGTTACCCTAGTGTAGGATGACTGGTTCAAAGGCTAAATCTTGCCCAAGGTGCTGTGGTACGAAAAGGCTGAGGAAGGTATTCTAGCCTGGCTCTTGCTTCACCCCGGATGAGAGACAGCCCGCTGGGTAGGAGCTCAGAAACACCAACACCGAGGAGAGATGGTCTCTGCGCTGGTAGGGTCTGTACAGCTTTCGACAATGCGTGGGGCCAGCTCCAACACCCAGCCAAACCAACAAAATGACTGGTAATGACTTTGCAAATGTGTCCGTAGCAGGAAGAAGAGAGGGCTGTAGCTGGTGCCTGCACAGAGAGGGGCGAACCATTGGCCAGAGCATGCTTCCGGAGTGTCACGCTCAGCCCACCTCAGGGAACGTTTGCCCTTGGTTTTTGCAAAGAATATACCGGGCCAACAGTTCTGCTTCTCACTTCTAGGCATAATTTAGCCTTATGAATTCTACTTTTATGGAATCAAAAGATAAATTATACTTACAAATAAAGCATTCTGGCTATTTAATGTTTTTCTGTAGTGGAAAAATCAGAGACCCAACCCAATGAAATCTCTGTTGTCTGAAAATTCAGGGCCTCTTTACTAAAAATACTTTTTGCTGATGGCAAAGTTCAACACCTCAGAGAAATTCAGAGTAAGCTTCCAAGCTGTATACCACATTTTCAAATACACTATAACCTTGTTGTTTGTAAGGCTGTATTGCAGTTTTACATAACAGTCATCAGCCATGCATTTGAACACCTTAAAAGAGTTGACCAGCAACTTAATGCATTTCTTTATACCACAGAGAATTTAAAGATGCACCATCTCTTTCCAAAACACTCTAAACATAAATGTTCACAATAAAATATTCCATCTTCCCCCTGCCCCTTTAACATCTATATTTAAAAATAATAATTTATAATTACTCCGTGTGTGCTCTTACTGTATAGAAAACCCAATTATTAATTCATTTCTAAAGGCAAAGAAAAAGATAATAGAAGCATGGGACATAAATGCTTGAGCCACAGGTTTCTTGAGGCAAACTGTCCATGGGCAGACTGCCTTCTTGCGGATGCAAGGAATTTTGCGTATAAACCTTGCAGTTTACCTATCTCTAGCTTCCTGTCAGCAGAAACAGGAAAGTTTTAGACCATAGGAGATATGGTCCATGCTTGATTTTTTTGTGAAGTCATAATGTTAAAGCACTATATTCTTTTCCAGCCAGTCCAGGTCATGCCTAGAAGTGGGAGGGACTGGGTTCAGGCGACATGAAAATATACTCCCTTGAAAAAGCAAGACAAAGGTTCTGTGGCAAGATACATGAGCAAGAGAGAAAGATATCCAGAAGTATTGATTTTAGAGCAGAGCTTCAGCTGATACAAAGTGAGTACAGACTCATTTGAATGAGCTATCTGCTGGCTAATGAAATTCTAGTATGCTGTGGGCTCTGAGCCACAGCATTTCCCATTTCTGTGCAAGAATCCTTGGAGGGGCAATCTAGCTCAATCTGGAGAAAGGGTTCCTAGTAATTAAAGCAAAGGTCTGAGTTCCTAATTTTAATTTGGTTTGTGACTGTGAGCCTTTACTCTTAAGCTCTACTCGGAAGAGTTACTCGTGCCTTTATGGAGTGGGGATGTATTTTGCAGGATTCCTCTGAATTGCTATAGTTCCTTCTGAAATGTGTGAGTGATCTTCCTACGAGAACTGGGGAAGTGTTATGATTGCTATTATGACAGTACTTGAAAGGCACCGCTTTCTACTATTTATTTAGCTCTGTGTGTTCATGACTGTTCTTTTAAGGAGCTGCTTTACTCACCCACTGAATAGGTAGGGATAGCAATTTTGAACAAAGAACGTATATTTCTACCAAAAGATAACTCGGTGCTTTGTAAGTAGAAGTTTTTGAAGTCAGAACTATCAATTACTACTTTGAGTATTAAAGTATGTGGAAGAACCTCACTCTAGAGGTCATAGGATCTAGGAGGCATGCCCCATTGGCCACCATGTAAACAGTACTTGCATATAACAAGGTTAAAATCAAGATGGGGTAGATTGTGGCTGGCATTTGCACTCCCAGAGTCAAATTCCATCTTAGCACAGAAGATTAGGATGAAGCCAAGCCCTTTCTACCAGTAAAGAATCCAGCTCTTTATTAGACACATGACTACTTCTGGGAAAGTCCAGCAGCAGCAGTAGATAACAGAGGTTTTTACATCCTTCTCTAACCAGCAGTGTGTACCTGTTCTGCGGTAGATTTTGCTACTTCTTGCCCTCCCTGTTCCTGAAGAGCCCAAGCAAGATCAGGTGGGTTTCATTTAGGAACATCTTGTTTTATCTCGTCACTTCCTGCAAAAACATATGGTCTCAGCATATTGTTATTTTTATTCTTTAATAGACAGTTTTATGGCATTTTTACTTAGAGGCTACACAGATCAGGGGAGCCTTGGCTAGGTGCTGTACACTAGAAAACAATGTAAATGATTTTGATTTCTGAATATGAGCATTACATTGTTCTGGCTCTCCCTGGTGACAAGCCTTCTGCTAATGAACATAATCTAATGTAACAAGCTGTTACTGCCTTCAGCGACAGTACGACATCAGTGTTTGGTTCGATGGTGTGTGAGTCAGGTTTTCCCCATGCAGCTCCATGTGGCATAAAACATACAATGTATGTCCTTCTAGCTGCAAATTGGCACTGACTCTTCTGCTCCCCCCCACATCTTCTCACCCACAGGAATTTTCAGTATGGGTCTCATTCAAAGCCTGTGGAGGTGAATGGAAGTCTTTCCATCCTTGCTGAGCTTTGGATCAGGTAATGAATGAATATTTTTGGTGCAAAAAGTTAACTTCCCTCTCCCCAAAAGAGAAGTTACAAACGTAAATCCCTTATAGAAAGTTTTTGCCCTTATATCACTGCAAAGACTCTTCTTGGCTTCCACATACTGACCAAGCACGAAATCATGAATAACATTTATTTTTGAATTTATGGATTGAGTTCACAGGGATTTTAATAGCACTGGGGTTATGGAAGTGCTATTTTAATAAGGACCACAGATCATGGGCCCAAATCCTTACCTTTACCTCAAGGACTTGTAAACTCAACTATTTAACTCAAATCTCTTTATTGGAGGCCTTAGAATGTATCCACCTGGAGGCTGAAAAATTGAAAGGTAGAAGGCTGCACAAACATGGAGTGAGGGAATTTAACCAGCAGGAATGTGGCCCATAAAATTAAACTTCAAGAACTGTTTAAGAAAAATTAAAGCTTGTGCAACAGCTGGGGTTTCTCTCCACATTAGTTTATTTCTTAGTGACTCAAATGTTATGCTTCTCATTAATGTAGATTTCATTTTTGAGAACATCTTCTGTAGCACTGTAAGTCTTATTCTGGTTGCAAAGGACAAAATCACGTGTCACCTTGATCTGCGATTAGACAAATATGGCGTGCTAAAGCACCACCTCCCACCCTCCTGATGATATTAATATTCATTGGTGGCAGAAATAAAAAATCTTATTCAAACTGCAACCCAAATTTCCCTAATCTGAATTGCTAGAATATCCCAATTTCAGATGTGATGATCAAATACCCCTGAAGTTTACAGTGAATATTCAGGAACAGAAGTAGGGGCATTTCTTTCCGATGCGTGTATGAGAGTGCCGCCAACATAAAGAAATGTGTTCTTGTCTGGTGGGCAGAAGAAAAGACCAAGCTTTTCTTCAGTCTCACTCAGACCCTGCATATTATTGCTTCAGAACTCGGCCTCCTTCTGCCTGCTCTTGACCTCAGAGGTTCACCGCCTAAGCTTTTAAAATAATTTGCTCCTTATACAATTTGAAATCCAAGCTCCTGATAAAAACCCCATTGTAATAATCGTCAGGCTCTGACAGCATTCAGAGATGGTGTTGACTGCATTTTCTAGACATAGAAAGAATTTTAATTTCTCTGTAAGTTGCTAGAAACTCTGGGTTAACTGTGTTACTAGACTAATTAGCACTTTAGTTATATGCAGCCTAAATCCATTCAAGAAGGCTGAGAAGTAGAAAAATTTATAGGGAATGGTGGAAAAAAGGTGAGTAGAAGTTTAGGACACAGTCCTAACATGACAACACCAAGGATGTTACAATTTCTGCTAACTTGCAGGCAGAACCACTCATGCTTAAAATTTTGCATGCTCAGAGATACATGGAAATCAAGAGAACTGCAAAACCCGATTAGTAGATTTGCAGCCACAGATTGTTCTGTTATGTGGTGACCGTTACAACTCTACCTGCAAAACTGCAGATGCCAGTAATAGTGCTTGCATCATGACAGATACCCCTGTAAGACCAGAAATCTGGTGATGAAGTCAAAAGATTAGGATTCTTTTGAGTGGCACGAGTTGCCACCTCAGGAGCTGGATTTTTACAAGCGGTTTTGAAAGTATGGTCCAATGCGCATAATGCTCACTAGGTCATTGTGGAGCAGTGGGAAGCAATGCAGACGTCTGGGGTTAAAGTGTGCTGCTGAAGTCTTCCGAGACAGCAGAACCCGACTGGCCATCTGGACCCGTTATCTGTTGCATAGCATTGTGCACGTCCCTCTGTTCTCCAGACTCTGTGCTCATTGCCCAGGACTTGCCCTCTTCACCTAGAAATGTAGTTTTATAAGGCTCCACATGTATGCTGTGGGCATTCTTCCTTGATTCCTCACACTTGCCTTTCCCATCTTCAGGAAGGCTGGATGCATGAGATAAGAAAGCGCTCCGAGACTCATCGATGGGAATCTTTAACTGCTCACTGGGGGTAGGTTCTTGAGACAGGTCTGAAGATCTTGTGAGATGCTGAGTATACACACCTTCAGACAGAGACCCAGCCTGCGTCTCGCTGTGCACACGCAGCCAACGATGATGCCAGCTGAAGTAGTTGCAATGTTGGTGCTTCCCCAGCATTTTTTTCCCTATAAAGCTCAATGGCTGCTTGGAGCTAGAGGACTTGTCTATGCTTTTCGTTGTAAGCCCTGACATTGTTAGATTGCTCATGTGTTCTGTGCAATATTCAGCATTAGTATCAAAGGCACTACACTCTGTCAGGCCGTCTTTCAGTGTTAGGCAAGGCTTCATGTCATGCGCTTGGAGAACATCAGGTGCACTGCCACCCAGGCCGCTGCCTGCCTGCTGGGATATGTCATGGGAGGAGGAGTAAATCAGGTCTAATTCTCTGGGGCTTAAAGCATCACTGGAGTCATAGTCACTGTCGGTTGGAAGGAATACTTCAGAGCAGCCTTCTTCATCTGAGCAGGGCTGGGAATCTGCAAAGAGGACTGATTAACACTAAGAAGACAAGCAAGGGAGAGAAATTGCTTAACTGTCATTTATGTATAGTTTTTCTTAATTTAAAATCAAATCTACAGTCCTGAAAATGTGTGTGTGTGTTTCCTCTGTGGAATTGTTCATGGGCCTAGGTGACAGCAAAGACAGTAGTCAGGGAGGATTTACGGACCTGTTAGAGAGGTAGCGATAGAATTAGGAAAACCAAAAAGGATTTGTTTATTATATTGAGGGAAGAGTCTGAATTTTGACTAAGTTGTGAAAAGATCTGTTTTCTTTTATCTTGTTTTCACCAAATTTCATAGAGATGGAGATCTGGGAAAGAGAAAAACTAATCCAGGTTCTGTTCTTATTAAAGATGTCAGTTGAGTTACTCCAGATTTCTACCTCTGTAATTGTGAGTAGGGTGCAACTGTATGTGTGCATAAGAGGCTTGAGGCAAGACATGGAGGCAGATGAACAAAAACTACTGTTTTGCTAGTCAGGTGCGTTATGTATGTTCAAATCCAAATCAGACACACTTAATTCAAATCTAAATTTGTTGACCAAAACACACTGGCACTGAAATCACCCCTGTCTTTTAGCTACGGAAGGATCAATAACATAATAAATAGTGGCATATGTGATAGAATGGATTCATGCTTCACTGCCCTGGATAGTTTATATTAGATCCAAGGAAAAAAAAAATGTAGATTTTATACAGTGCTGACTATTCACGTTGACCTAGTGTAAGTTACCATGTAGCACAGCAATAATGAATCAAGCTCATGCAGGACAAGATAATGCTCTAGGTTACATGCTGCCAGAGCTAAGGATTATTCGGCATTCATGGTCTGTAATACAGGGAAAAAATTAGCTCAAGGGGAGATGCTGAGAAAGAACACCACTGTGTAATGGAGCGAATCAAAGCACCATTATCTTTGGGTTTCTTTTCTTTTAACCTAGTCAAATCAGAGTAGATTTATTCATTTTTCTTAACTGTATAAAACTGCCAGTTTGAAAAAACAAATTATTATTACAAAATGGCCATGGCAGTTGCTTAATGCAGCATCTGTTGCTTTTGTTTCTGCTGTTTCATTTACTCGTTGCTTAAAGACAGCTCAGCAGAAAGCTGGTTTACATTTTTCTCTGAAGTCCTTATTCTGCTGGCAAAGTAGGTGTTACTGTTTAATTTGCTTCATCTTTATTTGCTGTGATCCATTTCTTTCATCAGTTTAATTTTCCAGCTGTTCAGAGAAGCAATAATGGTCAATGAGGTGGGTACTTAGTGTGTAATTCTGTGTTTTAAAGTGCTTGTCTAAAACACTGACAACACTGAGGTATGTGAAAACGACTGTTCAATCAAACTGGACTATTTGCACTAGAATTTGCTCTATCAAAATAAAGCAAGAGGAGCATAAGAAAGAACTGCTCCAAAGCAGAGGAACAGTCAAAGCATGGAAAGAAAATGGCTGCAATATCAGAGAAACAGAAGGCGACAAGTGGAGACTATGGAAAAGTCTGACTTAGATTCCAGACAAATTATTAGAAACTATGGTAAAGAATAGATAGATGCATGAGTTATGAGAAGGGTCAGTAGCTTTTGCCTAGCAACTCATGCCTCACCAGCCTAATAAAACTCTGAACATGTGCACAATTAATACAGGCATCCTTAGCTTTTTGAAGAGCCTTTGACAAGGTGCTTTACCACAGGTTGTCAAGCAGTGAAGCTGTAACTGAGAGAAAGTTCCCTCCATATACTAACAGCAGATTGTCAGTGTAGACAACAATTGAAGAAGTCAGCTTTCACTATGGATGGATTTTTCTAATTCTGGACATCATGGAGAAGTCAGTGATAGCTCTTGTCCCTTTCAACTTGTTCATTAAATGATCTGGAATAGTGAGGTGACAAAGTTGGCTGATGATAAGCGTTTATTCTGAGTAGCTGAAAACAAAAATTGATTGTAAAGATTGTAGAAGGATCTCAGGATATTGAGTGGCAAATGATTGGTAAAATGATTGTTAAAATACCTTGGCAGGTATGGGGAAAAATTTACTCCTTTTATAGAAAGACATACAAGAACTGGTACAATTAAAAGTGAGTTCAGAGATTTTGCTTGATGAACAAAAGAAAATTCTCTTACCACTCACAGCTTTTCTCCTCTGCATTCTAGCCTCAGGTGAAGGAGGAGGTGAAGGAAGACAATCTAAATGTGAAGAGGTTGAACTGATTTTCTTTTGAGAGTGTTCTTGTGAAAGATCCACAAGCTTCTTTATGAGTAGGCCAGCTGCTGGCTGCTTGTATCTTGCATACTGCAGTGCTTCTGTGATCCATCTCATTTCCTTCCAGATCTCATCAATTTGCTGTAGAGAAAAAAATGGTCAAAAAGTACAGTTAAGCCTGTGTATTAATTTTACCTAAGTGTGTACGTTCTTCAGGTGCCTAAGTAAGTGTGTAGCCACTGCCAACAGGGAGGAGCAGGATCCCCTGACAAGACAATTCAGATTTTGGTGGTCTGAACTGCCTTTGGTTAGGTGCTTGTTCTCCTCCACCACTGCAGATGCTGCTTAGGACCACCAGACTCTCAAATTAGGTGCCTCAGGTAAGAACTTGTAGTTAGGAGGGGTGAATCCAAGCCTAAACTCTGACATGGGAAGAAAATGAAAATTGTCTTTTGATGGAGTAAAAAATTTGATCAATTTTGCAGCACACTTGAAAGTTGGTTTCATTCTGTACTGGAATGAAAGCAAGACTGCTTGAGCATCCTTGCAAACACACGATTGTGTTCAAAGGCAGAGTGCTCAGATCAAACCTAGTTTTTAACAGAAGAATTTACATACATGTGGAAGAGTGTACATACATGGAGGGCCGCAGCACAGCTATGAGCCAAACTGCAGGTTTTCTCCCTTATCATAATTTTGGTCTGCGTGAATTTAATAGTATAAATTTACACTAAGACAGTTCTAACACGTGCCTGTTGATGGCAATAAGAGACAAGTGCCTAAGTCAAGAGGAGGATATAGCTTTAAGTATCTATGCACAGAGGAAAGAGGCTGTTTAATGTGGGCCTTGAGAGCCTTTTGATAATGGAACACTTTTAACATCTTCAAACAATTCAAGACCTTTGATGACTGAGCAAACGTTGCTGCAACCAGCAAATGACAGTAGCTGTGAGTATATCTTTCTGCTGCAGTAGCCTTCCTAGAACATCCCCTGTACTTCTCTTCCTACAGAAGATTTCTGCATTTAAAGAAGTGAGCCTTCATATGAATATTGCAATGTTTAAAAGAAATGGCTTTGTAGTTACACAAGTTACATTCTGTGAGAATGCAGAATGAGAGCCCAGGTCGGTAAATGGATAGGCCAAAGTGAGTGGTGCTTTGTGCAGCGAGCGTTATCAAATAGGGAAGGAACAGAGGGATCAGCAAAAAGGAGACTGCAGCTGACATATTCTGAGACTAGTTCTCCAGCACATGCTCTTAGTTGGAGATACTTCTTCACAAAATGCACATTCAAAGTGTGGAATTTATTGCCAAAGGATACTGTAGATGCCAGATTAGCTAGGGTAGTTCTTGATGAGCTGTGTTGGAGACAGGAGAGCTGGATAGATGGATCTTTGTTTTGACCTAGTATGGCCATTTTTATGTAAAGGTGAAATCCAGACTCCAGTGATGTCAGTGCAAGTCTTGCCACTGAGTTAAACTGAGCTAAGAATATACACTGATAAGAACAGCAAATGGTTCAGAGTTAATTCGTAGTCCTATGTCATTCCAAGACTTCAGTGGAGCTCCATGAAGAGAATGCCAGTTAGCAAATGTCTCACCTATTTGGAGATTTTATATTTCCTTTCTGTGATCCTCCCTCAACCCCAAACAAAAATCATACTGCATGCAGTTTAATAAAATGCAAATCCTGTTGGTTTTCTCCCTGATGCCATTCTGCAGTGTCTCCTGGGATAATGGACCAGTCATTTTAATGATCTGTGGTTCTTTTACAATTTAGGAACATTTGAAGCTCTATGCTCTGTAAATTACAGCTTAACTTCAGTTCTAGTTTTAGTGTCTGTAGATTTCTTTTTTTGCTGTGTAACACTCTGATAAAGACTCCAAGTACCTTATCAGCTGGTTGGCTTTTTTTTTTTATTATTTTTACTTTTCAGTTGCCCTCCGACTCCTTTTCAGAACTGCATTTATATAGACTCCCTTGCTCTTTACAATGTTTGGTTTGTGTAGTGACTTCAACACTGTCTTAGATCTAGGATCACACAAATGCTCTTGCGGTTTCATGGTCACCACTGAAGATTGCGGTATGTGGTGGGCTGAGATATTTTTGCCAATAGGTGGAATACAGCTGGTTTTCATTTGAGAGGAAACCTGATGAGGCTAATACACTGTCACAATAATTCAGCACAAAACACTGAAGTTTAAAAAGTTCTCCCATATTTTCCCAATGTATATATGTGACTCAAACACAGAACTGTCTATACAGTGCATACATATTAATATACATATACTTATTTTTGCTGTGAAGGGTACAAATTTTCCAAATTCTCCTGCACACTGGGAAAAAGCTGGATTTTCTGAGTGTGAGAATGGGAAGATGAGAAGGAAGGAGATGAATGAGTGGTGAAAGTACAATGGAGGATTCCTCTCTGCCCACCTGAAGGTTGCCAAAATCTCCAAAGTGGACAAGGCAAAGGGGGTCTGAATTCAGAGCAAAGAGGAACAGAAATACTATCATCTTGTTCATAATTATGGAGGGCCAGACATATTATCAATGGGATAAATGGTTGCCTTGGCCCCTATTCTGACAGAAGGTTGCTTTAATATTGCAGATACAGAGCGGTAAATTTATCTACACCTCACTTGTAGAAAGACAGATCAGCCATGTCCATAGATACACTCTGCAAAGGTCATGAGTCTTATCGATAAGTAACCAATTGCCAAAATGGTTTGCAAAAGGCCAGGCCTTGCTATGCTGCACAGTGGGGTGTAGTTCGAAGATCCCTGAGTTGAGTAGGTAAAGTCCTGATTTGGGACAGTACAGGAAAATTAGTGTGAGAGACAGAGAATAAGCAAATTAGACAAGTAGGATAACATTTGTGATCCTTCTGCACTGGGGGACTGAATCAGTATCACTGTGTGGTGCTGGACAGACTTACAGATGCTTTTGGGGCAAGCTTGCCATCTTCAACGCAGAGCTGCTTTCTTCACTGTGATATTGTTGATGAAGATTGTCTCCACAACCTACTCTGAATTTTCATTTTAGATTTTTTAATTGGCAGCTTATCATGGTGAAAAATGTCCTCAATTCACAAAGACAGAGAAAAACTCTTACACAAATGAATGCCCAAGCATGGTACTAGCTTACCTCACATTAGATGGGAGTGAGTTTTATAAGCAGGCTGACACATTTCTTTAGAACAGTCCAGTATAACTGTCATTTGATTTTACCCATGAAAATCCTTGTATAAAAGAAACAACTAAGGAAATCATGTTCTGGGTTTGAATTTCATAAAAATGATACAACTGCTCTTTTTGTGATGTCTGTGAATAATTCTCCATTTAGATTTCAAATTACAGACTTCTGCAATCTTTTAAGAAAGCCACCTTAAAATCTCCTTGGAATAGTCAGAAACAGACCATTACCTGTATGTAGTCTATAACTTGCTGGTGTCTTTGTTTGGCTGCAGCGACTTCACTGTCTGAAATTGCTTCCCTTAGGGATTGCTGGGTTTTCAGAGAGTCCAGCTCTATGACAGCAGAAAGGCGGCAATACAGGCTTATAAATTTTTCCTTGTAACAGCAAAAATGAACTGTGAAAAGACCAAGTGCAAAGACAACATTGTTATATATTCTGGTTATGAAATATGAAATCCTTAGCTTTCAGAACACAAATTTTATTAAATATAATTACTAACTCTGGGTGCGTTACTTTAAGCTAGAAATAAATAATACAGGCTCTAATTATCCTCTCCTTTACACTGGATTTACTCTGTAACTTCACTGATTTCAGAACAGTAATTTCTAATTTATACCTAAGTGAAGGGATAATCAGGTCCTTAGTATGCAACTCCAGAGGCTATCTTGCTCTTGATAGCTTTAATCAGAAAGGCTGTTTCTGAGGCTTTTATAGCTCATCATTTCTTGTATCAAGAAAGTAGTGATGTGACTGGAAAACAGAGCTCACTGGTTTTTTAATGGAGTGTTTCAGAAAGAGAGTATCACTTCAAAGGATGATAACTTTCTCTTGGGCTAGGCTAGCTTAAATCAGTAACTAAAATGTAAATGACTCAGCAGTAAAGGCATTTCAGTGGTATCACAGTTTGGGTGAAACAATTAAAACTCTTTTAGGTGTTATCACACACCATCTTCTGAACTCTCATGCAGAAAGGTAACACAGAAAGTTCAGACATGACCTCTTGCTTTGTGTAATTTGACTTCTGAGTAGCACAGAGCTATCCAAGCTACCTCTAAAAGAGGTCATTAGAGAATGGAGACAGAACAGCTACAGTGCCATGGAACTTCACAAATGTTAATTTACCTGGCCTCCTAAAGCTACATTATTCCAGAACCTGCAATTGCTCAGACAAAATTAACAGTTGTCTCTGCAAACTGCAGTACAGACATACCGAAACTTGCTGAGGGAGAGCAAGTTTTCCAAAATACTTCTCCGTTCATTGGTGCTTCAATAAACGCAAGCATACAGCATGATCTTGTTATAGCAGTGAATGCCAGTTGGCTTACTACTGTTACTTTTTTGGATTGCGGCATGATATTTTTCAGGGTGTTTCAAGTGTAAATTGCATATATTCTTCTCGGCACAAATATTAAAAAAACTCCAGAGTGTCGCATGTCTACTTATCCCTTGCAAACAACAGGAGAAGAATAATTTAGAAGAATTTCTCAAACTAAGAAGTCTAATCACAGAAACATTATTAGCATAACAATAAAGGCCTAATTAGAACATAGAAATCCCACAAAAAAGAGTGAAAGAAAGAATTGTACCTTCTGGTTTCTTAATGATGCCTAGATATTGCAGGGATCTAGTCTGAATAGTGTGTGGTCTTACAGTATATATGCCATATGTGGTGGACTCTTGAGTGAATTACAGCCGCGGTTTCAGCTTCAGTGCTGAAGTTTCTAGCCTTTGTGGTTTTAAGTCAGACCCTTTAATGTTACTTTAACAAAAGTTACTTCAACATAGTCTTTTGTGGTTATCCAATTATATAGTTGGTAGCCACTAGCTAATGGGGAATGGAAGCTTCTAATATTTGAGATGTGAATCACAGTTCCTTTATAAAACATCAGGGATACATATATAAGAAGTCATATAGAAATGTCATCTGCCTTTGGCCAGATGATTGCTTACTTAAAAAAAATACTCAAAAGTAAAATTCAGCTTTCCATACTGTTTTCTCCACCATGAACTGCTTTCCCACTGCAGCAACACTGCTAAACAGAGGTGTCTGCACCCAGAGTGCCTTTTGAGAGATTACTCTGTTGCGTGTTTATCTGCACCACATCATCCCATTCAGTGCCTATTGCTTTGTCAGCCCGATGCAAACTATGTTCCAGAAGTGAGAATGACACCTGCCCCCAGCCTGTGTACCACATAATGAGAGTTAAATAGTCTGTAAAACCTCTAGTGCAGAGATTAATTTCACCAGAGATGAACATCCTTTGTGCATCAATTTGCACAGTGAATGCAGCAGTCACCTCTCATAGGCAGAAATGATACGCTCAATACACAGAGTCTAACTGGAGACTTCAGGGTTGCGTGTCACGAAGATTGTAAGGCTGGCTTTAGGGCACTTCAGCCATGGCCATATGCCCCAAAGCACTGAAATAACTCTTGCGGTTCAGTTGCGTTTGTTTTCTTTTAAAGGGGTAACTTTTCCTTGGGAGACTACACCAGCTCATGTATTGTCTGTCTGTACCACTCATAATTTTATGGCAGCTCAGCTGGCATGTGTCATCCCACAACCAGCAAACCCAAAGTTGTCACAGGCACCACTTTGTGTGCTTTAGCTGGTGTGGCATAATCACAATCGTATATCCCTGCCTGATCCAAATGAAACTTGTGTTGCTGGATAATGGTCGGTCACAGATCTACTGTGACTGTGGAAACACAGTCTTGGTAAGACCCTCCATTAACATCTAATCATTGTTCTCCTACGTTAGTGACTCCAACAGCACTTAGCAATGACATATAGGAAATAGGATGGTGCTGGTAATGGTGTCACATAAATACCGGAGAGAGATATCACTGAGGACACAGTTGCCACTAGAGACCTATTCTATAGTGGCTCCATGTGTAGTGACTCCATCAGTTTTGACTTATATCTTTCTGTCTTCTCCAGGGCAGAGGAAAGAAAGATATCCAGTTTTACAGGCCAGAAGGAAACAGAGGAGACTAATGTGTAAGGCTCAGCAGTCCCATACTTACAACATTCTTTCTAAAAAGAACTATTAAGTCTTTATGAGCTGCTTTTATGTGGAGCCGTTCTTTTCTCTGCGGACCAAAGAAAAAGAAATGAGAAATAGAGGACCTTGAAGCTAAACCATCTTATGACTTCTGTGAGACAGCTGGAAAACTCTGTTTTGGGGAATTCTTAGCCGGTCAGCAATGCAGTGGAACAAGAGGGCTGGATCTGCTACAGCACAGGATGTGCTCCCTAAAGGAATGGATTCAAGTCCAGTGCTTTGGCATTTTTCACAGCAGGCTTTTCCTGCACCACTGCAATAGGACTGAGTCTCCTGCATTTTTCCAGGAATCAGAAGGAAAAAGATGACCTTCATGTGGGAAACTCCACTCAGACCTTTCACAAAGTTGTGAGGGAGTCAGACCTTGAGTAGGACTGTTTGCCATCAGGAACTGCAAAAATTCTTTTATAGAACACTGCTGATTATTCTTGTGACAATTTAGAGGGATGTTTTTTTGCATCTCCTTTTGCACTCTAACCTTGCTATGTTGTGTGTAATTTTTTGCTTCTGTTTTTTAAAGAACATCATCTTCCAAATAAGCTTGTAGACACGTACTGGATAACTGTGGGCTTTGCTCTATGCTTTGCATTTCAATAATGATTGCTACAGTATATGCTTTAACCGCTCTGCTCTCTCTATAACTTGTACACAGTTATAGGTAGTGTTGTTGCCAAAGCCATCATGTGATTTATTGGCTCTCCACTGGGACAAGGCGGAAAACAGATACAACTTTGTGATTTTATTATAAGGAGACTGGGTTAATATTTCTAGGTGAAGCAAGCTACTATACCGAGTTCAAACATCTGAAGAGGGAGGTTAAGAAATCCTGAGTGTGGGGTGTAAGGATTATTCTGTCCTGGGGCAGTGCAGACGTCGTCTGAGGCGGGGAGCAGGAGAAGAAAGGAGACATTGTGACCCAGTTCCAACACCTCCTGTGTATACAGACGGAAGTGCTTAGCCTGTAGAGGGACACGCACGGGGGAAGAAATAGGAGAGAATTACAACATGGCACTTATATAAACAACACCCCAAATGATATAAAACATTAAAGAAAATTTGCACAACATCAAGCTCGGAATTTTTATAAAACACAAATATTTGGGGGGGGCCCTATATGTGGGTTCATGTCACTACATAAAATAAAGATTTAAAGCAGTAATGTTCCACATTAAAACAACACACACAGGCACAACCCCCTGAAAACAACATTTATGTTTCTTATTAGGCAGAAAATGATCACATGCCATGTGCTTTTCAAGATTATGATTGCATAATTATGTGAAAACATGAAAATGGATTCAATTAAAAACCTTTAAGATTCAATTTAGGGTTGGTTAAGAGAAATATGCAGCTCTCCCTCAACACAGCACTGAAAAGGTTTAACAAGTGCTGCAGCAAGAGAAAATGGCACACACAGGAGTTGGCCTGAGGCTGCTGTAGGGCTGCTGTGTGCAGCACTGCGTTTTATCCTGGGTATGCACCAGTGTCACTGTCTATGACTACATTTACCACAAAAATAATAACAATACATAAAGAAAGCTGTTGAATTAAAAATTAAATTCATTAACATAGAAGTTTTGTCCTGAGTAACCAAAACATTTACAACTGTGTTTAACTGCAAGGCCATGTTTATGTCTGTCTCCCATGCACAATAGATGAGCTTAAATGCTTGGCCGAACTGCAGCCTAAGGAACATATTGCACATTGATTTAAATATTTTAATCCCTAGCTTAAAAAAGAAAAAGATGCACAAAAGCTATAACCTCCAAGAAAATGCACTAGCATAGAGACCTATACAGAGCCCTATTGAATTAGAGTGACTGACCACAAAGCAGCACACCATCTGTCTTAATTCTGGATTTATTTGAGTCTTACTTGGCTCTTCCCAGCCTAGAAGGTGCAGCACTGATGGATTCCTTTTTAAAAGCAAAGCCTAAACCTTTCAAAATCAAGAAATGTAGAACCAGATTAATTTATTTTAAGACCACATCTTTCTAGCTGCACAAACAGAGCTTAAAGTGAATATAAAGATGATTTACTTCTACTTTAAGCCCTCTTTACCCTTGTAGACCAAAATAAAATGGAATTCATGTAAACAAGAAACAAACTCCTCAGCTTATTTTTTCATGGATCTTTCACATCATAGATTATCCTCCCTGACTTCTTTATTTATTCACATATGCATTTCTTGTAGCTAAATGTAAAGCCAGAAGCCAGATACCTTTCCTCACCCCCAGCAATCTGGAGGTCTGGAGCTATGTATTTTAGAAGTGCTACGTTTATATGTGCATAAAAGAATAGCAAAACGCTGTGTCTTCAGCAGGACTTTCACGCACCCTCACTATTGCCTCCAAAAAAACAGTCAATTGCCCTGCTTGCCTGGAAAAATACTGATTTTTCTTTGCCAGCTGCATAAAGGTGCTCGCAACTACTAGTTTCATGCAAAAGTGCTTATTTGCACCTGCCTGAAGTTGCACAAATATGCAAATAGATGCAAAAATAGGAGCTAATTGAAAATTTGTCTCTCAATCCATATATGTTCAAATATCCAGGAAAATAACTGCTTTATTGAAGATGTTCCCCCCCCATTAGAATAATGGAATACAAAACTACTCTGCTTTGCTTCTCTTGCAACTGTAACATTTAATCCCTACTTGTAAGTTACAGAGTTTGTAGCTTTTTGTTATGTTCTTAAGAAACAGTTTTTAAAAAGGTGATAAGTATCACAAAGGAAAATACCTGATGCAGAGGTAGATTGATCTGCTTGAGGAGAGCTTTCACTGCCATCTGGAGCTCATACAAGAACAATTGAGTAGGGCAGTCTGAAGTATGATCCATACTTTCCACAGATTCCAAGCCAGAAAGTGTTTGGATCCATTCCCACTCATCTCTGTATGTTGAGTCAAGTTAAAATTAGAAATATAACAAAAGTTCAGTGCACAAGCAGAAGTTCAGTGTGTGTGCGTTTGGGATCTGTTGATAGTTTAATCCTCATATAGCAAAACATTCTAAACTTGCACAATCGTGATTGTTTGTGGTTAAAAATCTAACTTTGAAAAGTTTAATTTTTCTAGCATATGTACATCAGGCTGAACATTCCTTGGAAACCTCTGAAAGTCCAGCTGCCTTTGATATATTTCACTAAGGCTTCTCACTCCAGATTTTCTTTTTCACATACTTCATTCCCTATCTACTACAATATTTTAAAAAGCATGCATTGGAAATGACAACAGTGACAATTAGCAGGAAATCTTGTACTCATTGGAGCCAAAGAACTTCCTGGTTTGCTTGACATATATCCATGCTAGACCTGATAAACATGGAAATCATCTTTCTGGACCAAATCCTTAATTCACCCTGGCCAGTATTCAGTCTTGAAAAGCAGCCAGCACCAAACATTCGAGAAAAAAAGGTACAGGAAACCCCACTACAAGGCGAGTAACAGATGTGGTACAATTTGCTCCTAAGTAAAGGTCTGATCTTAAACTTCAAGAGTCAGAGATTGTTATAAACTCTGAAGCACTAGGCTTTATATTCCTTCCAAAATTTTTGTTAGTATTAACTACTACATTCTGGATATCCTTGTTATGCATATACATATCCAGTTCCTTTTTCCTCATGCAGAATTATCAGCTGGTTGCTGAGATGATACGGGATTAAAAAGCTCCAGAAAAAAGCCAATAAAATGTGTTGCCACTAGGCAAGGACTAGGTAATTGCACTTGCCCAACAGATAAGGGAAGCAATGGATGAAGGGGAAAATGGCTTTCCCAGGGCACAGCAGTTCAGTGGCTGATAGCATTAGTCTGAATATGTGTTTTCAATTGCTATGTGTTTGCTGTGGATTAGAACGAGAAACCAGCAATTATGCAAGAGATTATACAGAAAAATCACCAACACTCCATGGTCAGTGAAAATCAATAGAAAAGATGACATTGAATTGACTGGAGGCTGAATCAGGGCTGCAGGCTGTGATCTTCCTGGCAGATACGTGGAAGGTCATTACCGCTGTGCAGAATTTGAGCGACCACAGAATATTATCCTTAGAAACCAATGGACTCAGATGTATGTGTTCTGAATGGGCCTTCAGATTGCTGGAAACACACAGGTGCAGCTGTTTAGTTCAGTGCTGGTCAGTGCTCTGTGGTGGTACGCGCCCGACCCAAACTTTGCTGTCAGCTACAATTTTGCAATAGCAAAATTGCCTGAGCCTTTAAATTTTGATCAGTTGTTTCAAACTTAAAACAAAGGTTCTCTCTCTACATATGTGTGTGTAAATTTATATATATTCACTTACTTGGAGACATTGCTGTTGTCTCGGATTTTAACATGACACAGGACATTAGGCAACTTCTGCAACACAAGCACCTTGATTTGATCCACAGAACTGCAGAGTTTAAGGTAACCTAGATACAAGCCAGGAGGGAGGCGTTGCTGACTTCGTTTGTGATAGGAAAGTATGTCCTGTTTTAAGAGAAACAGTCCTACATAAAAATCTCTTTTTTTTTTTTCCACATAAGCGGAAGAGTTTGGGATCAAAAAGCAACAAGTGTTTTTACAGTCGTCTTTTTGTTTCAACAGTGTTCCCAATTCGCAAAGCATTTCAACACATGCTTAACCGTATAAATGAAATGATCTCTGGTAGTTTGGATGCACTTGGACAACTTTTTACTTAAAGCCATACACAGGTTCTCTAAGCTCTCCACATCATGCAGGAATTGGCTCTAAAAAACGGAGGTTTCAATCTTCTACAACTGTAGTATTTAAACTGGCTTAAATAACACCCATCTCTACACTCCTGTCTGATCATTTCAGCAGGGAGCTGGGTGAAGGAACTGATTCAGCTGAAAAGCAACTCAGGAAAAGGAGCAGTCATTTTTCAGCCAGAGCAGTTCCCTGGTTCATGTTTGGTACGTAGCTACGCCGATGGAGCAGAGCAGCATTGGGAAAAAGCTGTCACCTGGGGAGGGTGGGAGACAGGGGCTGCGTGAGTACTGTCACCAAAGAAATGCATGTGGAGTCACAGCCTACACCTCTCAAAAACCTGTTCTGTGTCGCCTGCTGTCAACAGGGAAGATGTCTATGAGCATGGGGGTTGGTGGTTTGCAAAGTTTAATTAATGGCTGTGTTTTCTGAACAAATATCTTTATCAACGAATTAATAATGATGGCGTATTTGCTGAAGCCAGGAGACATTTTTAAGGCTATGTGTAGCAGTCCCCCAAAACTACCCTAAAAATGATGTCTGCTGCCATCCTGAGAAATGTGTGCTTCTGCAGTGGGTGAGGATTAAGACACCTGGCCTTATGCCTTTACTCTTGGAACCATCAAATTATCTGCCATTGCTATGTTTGGCTCTGACCAATGCCATTAGACCCTCATTTTCACAAGCACTTCATGAACAAAATACCCGTTCGATGATTAAACAAGTAATACAAGAAAGGGTGGGCATTAGATAGGAATGTGTAAACCATTAGGGGAACATTTTTTCCACTAGGATCTCTATGGAAATCTGATCAGGCTTGTATTTTGGGTTTCCTAATATAAAACTTTTGCCCAGCTTGAAATTTTTCTGCACCTTTAACACATTTTAATACATTAAATCTAACATAGATCAGGTAAGTTTTATTGTCTTTTGGAATTTTTTTAATGTTTCTAAAACCTGGTAATGTATATTTTGATTGCCTGGCAGTTTCTGGTACAAAAAGCACAGTCTCTGCCCAAGAAAGTGCCTCTAATTCATAAATTAACCACAGTAGTCATCGTCTAGGTGAGGCTACTAAAGAAGGGACTAAGACAATGATTTGTCTTGTAGTATTTTGGGTAACCATGCAGCTGGGTTTTTGGAGAGATTGGCTACTGACATTTTGTGAGAAGGTAGGTTGGTGTTACCTACAGAAAACTTATATTAATCTTTATGTAAACTATCTACGTTTAACATGGGTTTACAGATACCCTGACTCTTGAAGGGCTGAAAACCCATGGCTCTCAATGATAGTAAATGAAATGACAATGCAAAGCAACTTCTAAGATCAGTCCTTATCTTGGTACTTCTCCAATTGTGAAATCTAGGGGCATGTTATGCAGAAATTAAAGGAGAGTTATGGTCAGTAAAGAATTCTTTGGCAACTATACCAGCCTCCAAGGAACCCTGAACCCCACAGAACAAGTTTATTAAGTAGAATGGTAAAGTTTTAAACCTAGATTTACTGTTCAAGGTTGGATGGAAAAATCTTATGGAGTGTAGAAATTTTAAGTGTCTGTATAGGTGCTTAAGAACATCCCAGAGAATTCTAAAGGTTTTTATATCTCTTGCTACAGAATTCTATAGCATGGTTTCCCAAAACTGATAGAAACTGTACAATTCTCTGCTAGGACTTTGAAGTAATTTCTTTAGAATCTCATGGATATTTTACATATTAAAGATCTGATCCCAGACCCACTGGAAGTAATATAAGTCTTTGCTTTCAATGGGAGCCTTGCCATTAACTTTATTGGGCACTGGATTAAGGCCTAAAATTCTGCAAGACTCTTCCAAAAATCAGGGCTCTGGCACAGGCTTTACAAAAGCAAATAACATACAGTAAGAGAAGCAAAGCACTACCTGGATTGTTATAAGCAAGATGTCTAATGCTGTTGGCTCCTCTGGAGTTGAAAGGGATTTCCTCTGGCTTTGTAGTTTGGATACCTGCATCCATTTGCCATTAAAAAATGAGTAGAGACTCTCCACTTCTCTTATAGTAACTATCAGCATATTGCCGTGTCGATCCTTAATTGGCTCATAAAAAACTCTGCCTAAGTTGTGAGTTCCCAGCAAATTCTAGAAAACAAGGAAATTATAAAATGAAAGTTATTTATATCTTATCAGCATATCAGGAGAATGGTATTTCTTGAACTTTGTGCTCACTGACCTCAGTCCTATGGACTCCAATCAAAACTTAGACACACAGTGTTTCTGAAACCCTTGCCCTACAGTCATATCATTCAGTGGCAAAAGGTAAAGCTTTTCCCTAGGCTGTGTTTGTGGATTGAATTGTGGATCCTCTGATGTATTTGGTCTGGCAGTGTTTAGTCCAACATTTAATGGAGAACATCAGAAAGACTATGACGACCCAATACCTTTGTAGAAGGAAACACTGCAAAGTAATTCACTTATTTGGACAGAACTTCCTATTTTTGCCTGGTCATGTAAAGATAAAGGATGCAATTTTCAAAAGCACTCAGTGTTGGTCTAGTGTGATTCCTTTGGTATCAATGAAGCTCTTCTGATTTGAACTTACAGAAGAACTAGGTGCTTATCTTAACCTCCACATAACCAAATGATGAAAATTCTTCCTCTATCCCCAAATCATTCATATTGGACACTTCAAATGTTTTCTGTTAGGGTCATTAACTAGAATCTCTATTTTCTATTCTCTGTTTTAAAATTATTCAGATTATTTTCAGCAACAAAAGCAAGAGACCCTCGTGCTTGTGTTGAATGTAAATAATTCTGGAGCTAAACTGTGGGGTGTGTTTGTGAAGCAACACAGAGGAATCTGAAGAGACATGGACCCTTTTCCATTTACTTCAGATACCAAAAATGTGCTAGACAAAACCGGCAGAAACTAACAAACTACCAGGCAAAAGCTCTCCAGGAAAATATCTGAGGATTAAAGAAAAGTAATTTTAACAGACTCCACATAAAATACATATTTTGGTCAAAATCCCTTTCCTCACACAGTAAGGCATCTGCTTATAGGTGCAAACACACTCACTCTAGTGACCAGCCACTGAAGAGATTCCCAGATGTCTTAAACAAAAATGCTTAGCATTTAAAATATGCTCATTACTTTCTGACTTTGCAAGAGATCTACAGTAAGCTGGGTAGGGATGGAGGTATTTTAAAATGAAAACTTGAATTCACAATGTAGCACATTGTATGTTTAAGGAAGTGCTGTACAGCAACTTAATGACATTGTAAACAGATAAATTATCCTGAATTTATCTATCTGTACTTAGGAGACAATACTTACTTATAAACTGTATCATTAAATTGTTTATAAACTCTAGGTAGTCAGCACAGTGACTGCCCTTTATGTGGCATAACTGAGCTATTACTCATCCCTCTCCAGGGCATACTGTTGATGTCTGTATAGCACTTCTCCTCTTTCTTTTTTAACTGTTCTGCCTTTTGAGGTTAGCCTCCATAACTGATTATCACTGGGTGTCTTGAGTATATATTTTGTATTAATCTGTGTGTCCACAGCTGGGACAAATCATTGTAGGTAGATGTTAGCCATCTAGTTGTCATATTAATCACTGCAACATAAGAATGTGCCTAGATGAAAACAAACAGTTTTTTACTGTCATAGTCTGTGTATTCTGAACGGCCTTCCAGCATAGATAATGAGGGTACCTACTAACATGAATATGTGACTAATTCATATACTAAAAAAGTTCTGTGTCTGCTTAGCTTGGCACCCCATCACTTGTGTTTTGTTTGCTTTAGTTGTCTAGTGGTAACAACAGGCAAAATTACAGTCCCTGTTGTCTCTGAATCTACTGATCCAGTCCCTTAGCATCTGTGTTGTCACTGATCTCCATTTTGTCCTAAATTCCTGCGGAGTCAGCCTGTTAACTGCCTCAGTAAAATGTATTCAACCATATAAACTTTATTGAGATCCTTCCATTGGTGGATCACATTAGGCCACACACTGTTAGACGATGGCAGATCGGTGACAATCCATGCATTCGTCAGGGGATCAAACTAACAGAACACACGCTAAGGACAATAAATTTGCCAGAAATTCAACAGAGCAATATACCACATGGACATATTTGCTATATCTCTGTGCTTCAAGCTCTGCTCTTAACATCTCCAGTAGCAAATAATAACACAATGTGCTAGGAATCTTGGTTATCTCAAAGTGCAGTCCGTGCATACTAGCAATGCTCTGTTAAAGGCAATCTGCACAGAGGGAGTGAAACTGAGCTATCCAGAGGAATAAGTGCTACCTAAGCTGAGCTAACCACACCAGAGGGAACATTCGGCAGATATAGTTAAAATTTTCTCTAGTGGCAGCTCAAAGGACTGACAAGCAGCTGCTGCTTAACACAGGTGGTCCTCCAATAAAGGTACAGCAGACTGGCATTCCATATATTTCGGGATACTTTGGGGAAATCAGTCACGACAGGTGGTAGCCCAGGAAGGCTACTCTCCTGTACAGCGGGCTTTGCCAAAAGATGTAAAACAAACCCCACATGGATATTCTTAATAATGGCCACAAAGTATCCGGCTCTTATAGCTGTTATAAAACCTAGCTTATTGCATTGACTGGTAATAACAAGAGGGATGGCCGTCTGGCTAATACATGAGACAAGCAATATGAGGATCTTCATTAATTCCATGGCTATACCATAGATTTTTCTGAGAAGCTTTGGTGACTTCATTCAAACAAAAGGTAGGATAAAGTGAGGCCTGGATATACTTCTGTAAGAGTCATGCACACATCTTTTTGAAAATGTATTTTCCCACAAAAGAAAACATTTTATGAAAGTGTCTGCCTTACAGCTAGAGATTTCATGTTATCATGAAACCAATTCTTCAAAGTTTTACAATAAATGTAAAAATGTTCTGCTGGAGAAAGTGTAATTACTATTTGCATAACGATTAGTGGACTGAGACACAGAAGGACCCACAGAGGTCCCTTCCAACCCCTACCATTCTGTGATTCTGTGATTCTGTGATTAAGTGGCCTGTTCAGTACCACTCAGGTTGTATGTGGCACAGGTTGGAATGGAACCATCCTGAGAGTTACTTCTCTGCATTAAGAACATGATATGGATAGTGCGTGTAGTGCTGCTGTCCCTACCACAGTGCCAAGGGGTCAGCACAAGGCCTATGCCCCTCCATCTCTCTGAGTCTCTGTTTTTAAGGGTCTAAGTAGGTCTCTGACTGGTTTTCTGCACAAAGGTACACTTCACCTTAAAAATTTTGGCAGCTCAATAAAGAACTTAATACAAGATTTATTTTTATTTCCCTGCTGACAGTCCACAACAGCATAGCCATCCTGTTTGTCAAACAGTGTAGTTTTGCCCTAGAAGCTGTGCTTGAACAGTTTGTAACTATGGGTGAATCAAGAGTACTGTTATGGCAGCTTCAGCAGTCTACTTGTCCTTGCTGCTGGGGACAGAAGCTTCCTACTGCTGCAGGTTCCCATATAGCACAAGGGAGTGTTAAATCTTACCCAGAGTTTAAGTGCTTCCTTAATATATTAATAATTAATAATGAATAGGCCTTCTAAGAGGCTTTTGAGCAGCAAATATTAGGATTATAACTCTTGAATTCCCAGTCTGCAAGCCCACAGGCTTATCTGTGGTCATTATTTACTGGTTCGTATCAGTTTGTTTCTTCATCTGCCACTATTATTTCTTTCCTTTCTTTCTCCTACTCTTTACTTTTAATGTAACTCCTTCCTTCTATCTCACAAGAGAGGCTCAGTAGCTCGTTTCATTATAGATTATAACACTGCTCCAAGGAACGGGCCAGTGGGGAGTGGTGAAGCATACATAGGACAGCTGGCAGTACTATCCCTTGGAGATCAGAAAGTTGCCAAGTTAGTAGCTAGAAATGTGCAGTACAACCAACCTGTAGCTGTGCTGCTGCTGAAAGCATCTTCTGCCTGGCTTGAAGTGCTGTTGACGAGGACACGGATATAGACATGTTCTGCCTTAGCCATCTGATATCATCCCACATGCAAGACAACTGCAAAAATATATTCAGTTCAATCAGGTTTTGTTCTCAGCATTTACAAAAGCAGAAATGGAACTAAAAGCATTTTGGACTTGGAAAAATCAGTACATATTGGTCATTTTGAGTTTCTGCAAATGGCAATGAGTTGCCTAGGCAGACGTGAAACAGATATTGAATCATACACAGAAGGTGTTCTGTGAACACCATGCACCTATTTCAATTGCCTTTTGACTATTGTGTAAAAATGATTTACTGTTCTTTGGAATATAAAAAATAGTGTGAAGATATCTTCAATGGTGGCATAACCATAATACCAACTTTAAAATTTCTAGTTACTTCTTTAGACTCTTCCTCTAAGTGTTCATAAAACCTTTATGTACCTAAGTAGCAATCATTTGAAAGAGCTAATTGTGCCACTGTCAGAAACCCTGGCAGAATTTAACCCATATAAACAGTTTGTGAAAATTGCATTTTAACATGAGTGAAAGGTAAAGCACTTCAGCTATTTAATTATGTAATTTCATATATTCAGAATGATGAGCTAAGGCCTATGCACTGCTAGCAACAAATTTGTAGAAGCAATATATGAAATTAGGCTCCCGTTACCTTTGTGAACCACAGGAAATCCTGCATAACTGAACTACTGTGAGAGTCATCTATTTCCACAATTGGGATTTGATCTTCATTGGTTACTAATAGATTGTCTTTGTAAAAAAATATAACAGATAAGTAGAGTCCCCTAAAGAAAGAAGGAAACATTGTCAAACACCTTTACCGTCTACTCACATCCAAGCCAAAATTTTAGTCAAAGAATCATAGATGTTAAGTTCTGAGGAGATGAATCATCTGGTCTTAACTTCTGTGTTATATAGATCATGCAACTTCAGTCAGTGAATTCTGAAAAATATTTGGGAAGCTTATCACTTTAGATGATGTGAGACTACAGGAATCTGAGAAATTATGAATCTGTGAAAGCCACTGACATCAGTTTTAGTAAGAATTTTGCCAGAGTAAACAGTACACAATGGAGGCTTTATGCCCTTTAGAAATCAGAAAATTTACCAAAACTTTATCATTAATGGGCTTAGTTCTACTCTCGTTTACTTCAGAGTAAATCTGAAGTAACTCAGCTAAAATCAGGTGGGTTATTATGGATTTAAATTAGTGTAATTGAGTGTAGTTTGGCCAGTATATCTGCAAAACTGTTTTTAGAGATCATTCCTTCCAATATTTACCCTTGCAATTAGTTACACACGTTAAGTAGTTGCCTTAAAGACTCTGGAGAGCTCTTCTGAAAGAATCAAACTCTTATCAAAATACAGAGAAGAATAAGCAAACTGAACACTCCTGGCAATGAAAGAAGAAATAATCCAGCATAAGCAACTTGCATTTGCTAAAATGAATTATCAAGGCTGAGGGTTATTTGGGTCACACTGTGTTGCAAATATAGCTAAAGATGTTAGAGAATTCTAGATGTGCTGCTTGTTGCCAGTGGACTATTAAAACATGCTATCTGAGCCCTGCATTTTATATTATGAATGAAACGAATACCATAGTTTCATTACTCAGCAGCAACAGAGACAGTACTTCTGAAATACCTCAGTAAGTGCGCTGCATGTTTGCATATAGTGAATATAGTGAATATTTCACTGTGTTACAATTCAAATCCATTTCCAACAGGAACAATGAAAAGATTCTATTGATTTCAGTAGGAACTGCAGCATTATTTTCCTATCATCAGCTGCACCAGTCTTAGGTATATAGGATTTTACCAGGGTCTTTCTGATTGATTGCAGTTTCATTGGTAGTGGAATCTTCACATCTATTTCTAAGGTGCTTTCCACTGTTATATAAGAGCAACAACTGGTAGCTAAAACTCAGAATGTTTGGGAGATAAAATGAATGACAAACCGCTTCAGAGTCTTCACAAACTTGTTTGATGAATGGAAAAGGTGCTTCAGGCTTCTGGAAACGGATTGCTTACGACCAGCATTCTGTAATTTAGAACTTTCTAAAATGGAAAACAAAAAGCAAACCAAACCCAGCACATAAATTTCAGTTAGTATCTCATGAAGAACCTCTGTCTCCTGAATCACAATACTAAATTTCAGTCAGTGCCCACTATATTCCTTTCAAACAACAACATTTAGAAACATGCTCAAATACAACGTTTTGCTTATGTTTTCATTATCTTAGTGATATGCAACAGCAAACAATTTCCTTACTTGCAGCAAACTCAGACTTGGTAAAAATGTTTTGCTTCTAGGCAAAGTATAGCTTGAACCAGTACTATGTGCTCTTGATGTGCAGAATGGATATCAATCTTGAAAGTGGTCTCACAAACCCAAGAAGAGAATTGAACCATCAGTCAACATTTTCGGGTGTTGCTGTTCCTTAGTTTCTGTCCAGATATACCTTAAGTTTCTAAGAACTGAATAATTGGTGCCCTGGCAATTACCTCCATCGCACCATCACCAGTCTAACCTAAGTAAGAGCTTTAAGGAAACAATTAGGTTGACCCTCATCTTTCTCTGTATCATGTAAAATGCATGTGCTTTTGTTTGGCCGTTTTTTTCACCATCACAATTTCCACTCACCTGTACCGCTTCAGAGCTTTCACAGTTACTTTTGCTCCCTAGTAATTTGGAATCCAAGGAAGAGGTGTTTAACTCATTTGTTCATGTCAGAGCTGAGACCTACTGTGTGCCTACAAGGATCTCTGGACCAGCTCTCTCAACAGAAGAATTTTATAAATTCAAACATTTGCCCAATATTCTAAAAAAGATGGTTAAATTTTTATACATTGTATTATTTTTCACTTTCATGAATCTGACTTAATGTCTTTCCTTCTCTCATGGCCTGAGTTTCCTTGTAAGTCAAAGAAAAATCTTCCAGTGGGAACTGAAACTTGCAAGTTCTGTGAAACAGCTGTGCCCACCTCCATACCTGTCAGCAGATTTTAGAGGGCATGCCAATAGATGGCAGTCAGGAGCACGCAGGATTACACGCAATGTGTAATGTATTGTCAGTTGCTGTTGTTCACATATGGCATTTAAAAGCAACGGGCGCTTAAAACTGTTCGGGTTTTTTTGCGTTGTCTTTTGCAATGTCCCTCCTGTTTAATGCTGTTGTAAGAAAAACAACAGAAACACTAACTAAAAAAGATAATTAACTCTTCTGACATTTACTGTGATCTGAAAAGAAAGACAAAAAGAAAAATGTAACTGTGAAATTACATCTGGGTTTTCCAGGATCTGACTGTTTATTTGGATGAAGCATGGATATCCATCCAGACTGAAGCTTGAAACATTTTGAGGGACACCCTTCTGCAGTGGGGAAAAAATATGACTCATACAGAACTATTTGCTGAAAGCTGCTAATCAGTCTGCTTAGGTGTTTTCAGAGCAATATATTTCCCACTTACCTCCAATGCAAAATAGGAGGTGTCTATCTGTGTCTCCCTAGTGAGTTCTAAGTTTGAACATTTAAAGTACATCTAAATTTGCTCTTGTCAAAACCCCATCTGTGAAGTGCTCAACATATTTTTAAATGATGAATAACTTTGCACCATAATTTGCACATTGAAAACCGCAGAAAGAAGACACATTGTTAGCAATAATTACCACTCTGCTGAACAGCAAGTACAAAGAGAACGAGGTTCTATTGGGGGTGAAATCAGATGTATGATTCAAATACAATTCAGATGTATGAGACTTACTAGATCATTAAATCCGTTGTCTTTCCAGTGCAAACTTGTTCTCCGTGGCATATTCTCCAATGCGATGTTCACTTTACTTACAACAGACTCATGCAAATCCATGACTGCTCCTTTGATACAACTGATCTTTGTTTTATTTTCATTTTAAAAAAACTTCATTTGTTTTTCTAGCCGTATCTCCTCAGATAATTTTTATTTTACTGTGAATTTTTTCAGTATATCACAGTAATATAAACCAAATGCTACATGAAAACTCCTGTCTTACAGTTTCCTTCTTCCAAGGTTAAGACCAATTTAGGAATATAAATTTCATTCTAATTATGCAGTTTTTATTTTCTTCTATATTAAGGATGGAGGGAATGGAGGAGGAAATTGCTGAAGGCAAAGCAACATAATTCAGTATAAAAGACCCAGAGACTACTGCATTAAAATAAGAGGGCACATTACCAGTGAAATATATGTTATTGGGCTATTCAGTGGTTTGGGTTTGGTCCACAGCTTTGCAGAAGCCAACAGCAAAAGAAATAACGTAAAACTAGATGGAGACTGTAAACTCTCTTTCATTGCTATTTGCTTTTGCTTTACAGTATAGTGTGTCTAGAAGCAAAAAAACATGGAGTTGAGATTAGAGGATAATTTAGGTCTACAGGAAATGGAACTTTGTCTGTTATTTGATTAACTAATAAATAACATAGAGTAACCTTTCTAAAAAAGCACCAGTAACAACAAAAGAAGTTTATATTAATAAATGATACAGCAATAGAGCTGTGAGCTCTTTTAATAGAAGCTCAGGAGTGAACAAGTAGCGGCTGAAATTGGAGAATTTCTGGTGATTAGATTTAGATCAGAAGTGTTTGAACCTGGACTGAAGTAGGCAATTAACTGCAAAGCTGTATTTACAACATTAGATGTTTTTCTCTTCTCAGACAGGATACGTGAATGTTTATTTACAGTTCACTTAAATACAACAGATACTTAAAAGCAACATAAGTCAGTTGTGGAAGAATAAGAACACAGTTGCATACTCAGGCTGCTCATATGCATCTGGGGTCTTCGGTCTAGAGGAATGTCTGTTATGCCGTGCCATTTCTCTGAGGAGGAAGATCATCTGGAATTCTGTGTCCTATCACTAGACAAGCGGGTGCCTCTCATCAAGTGGGGCAGATGTGAAGTAAGTGGAATTACCTCAGTGCAAAATTATCTGAGATCTTAGCCCCACAAACAAGACAGCTTGTGGAACAGCTAAATATCATTTAGGGTGACCCTGAATAAGGAAGCAAATTAGCCCAAGATGAGCTAGGTCACACTGAAATGGATGGCATAGAATGGGGTTTAGAGTTTTCACTAACTGTGTAACCTCATGAAAATACATCAGATAGCTGGAAACTTCCACACAAATTCAAACTCAATTTTAAACTGCGCGTTTTTAGCAGACTACTGACACTGGGATAATGTGCATGGAGACATAATTCCACACAGAAGTTAAAGGCGTAAGTAGTGGCCAGACACCTCAATAGCTTGAGATCGTGATAGATTCTGTATGACCTCGCCTCAAGGTGGGATGTCTTTCAAAATAAAATTCTGTACCTCATGAAGGAGCTATTGGCATGAAAGTCATATTACTGGGTGGTATATTTTGGATTACAAAGTCAGGCTCAAAAGCTGAAATTGTAACTTCTTAAATTCCCTACCTGAACTTCACAGTCTATGGCTTGGTTCTCAAGCCTGCTTTTGTATATTCTCAGAAATAATTATAACCTAACATTTGAAACGCCCTGCAAAATCAGAGATCCTTCTCTTTGTTAAATGCAATAAAATTATGTCCTCTTCTTCTGAATCAAATTACAAGTAGAACATTTTTATTTCACCTCTGACTTGTCTAGTAAAACACATTTCAACCAAATTTCAGAAAGAAAATATCCGGTAAGCGTTTTACTGAAGAGTTGGGTTCCTTTCTTAATGAAGCATCATACAATTACTTAATCCACTCAGAATTGTTTAGAAAGAATGATCTACAAGAAAAAATACTTTAAAAATACATTTGAAGTGTTGCCAGGACATAAAATTGTAGTAACTCAGTTATGATAGTCTGTAGCATGGTATTATGAAGACAAATGGATGACTGTTGTTTGTAATCATCAGGGTTTTCCAGAAGATTAACCATATGAAAGCAAAGCTTCCTAAATAATTCCCTAGGAGATTTCATCATATCACAGAGCAGGTTCAAAAGCAACAGCTGATCTAATTCCAAAAGCTCTTAAACTCACTGTACATTCCAATGTATTCTTCCTGGTATTTTTGTAAGCTTGTTTTCTTCAGCCCCTGAAATGCAAAGCATAGGGCAAAAGGCAGGCTGCAGCACAAAGCCTGAATGAACAGACCTGGGGAAGAGATCTGCCTGGAATCTGGGCAATTTAACCCTCCCAAATCATGCTGGAGCAAGAGCACATAGCCTGGCTCTTCTAGCTCCTCTGTATTCTGAGGCTGTTGCCTGTGTTATCCAAGTAATCTCAGACCTTTTAGATCGATTACCCTCTCATTTTTTTTTACCTCCCTTGCACTCCTTCACTCTACTTCAGCCAGCCTGAGCATTATGAGTGTGATACCCCGCAGAGGAATCAGTGAGAAGCCAAGGTGCCAAGACCTCGGGTATGAGTCCTGCCTCTGTCTTCATCAAACCGTACCTCATGCAGAGCTTGATTCTGCTTTCATTTATAAACCACAGCAAATCAGTGGTTGTAAGCAGATTCAAGGATACTCTACAAACGATGTCCAGCTATTTACTGACATCTCTAAAACAAATGAGGAAGACAGAGGTTACTGTATTAACCTGCAATCAAAGAAGAGTGTGGTAAAGAGAAGCATGGTAAAGAATGGATAAATACCCGGGCAGGTCTTCAGCTTATGTATAACAGCATATCCATGCTCAATTCTATCCATGTCAGTTGAATCATGCTAATTTACATTAATTAAAAATCTAGCTCAGGCCTCTATATTATATGAAGTACAAGCCATTATTTGGGCTTTTCAGACATATACAGTATCTTATCTCAGATACTTGATCAGATTCTTCAGATGTCACTGAGGTTGATAAATACCAGAATAAAATTTCAGAGTCAAAGTGATGTCATAATTCTTCCTTTTTCTGCAAACTCTTTGTCTTGATTCTTTACCAAATTACTGAAATACAAGGGAATGACATCAGTTGTATATTTATGGCAAGTTCCAAAGGCTCTCCTGTTATGTTACAATCCTGATATACCCAAAATATACTACTGTGTAATCCTAACATTACAAGTGATTATGAGATTTTTACTTGGCTGGAGGCAAAGGTGTTGCTCAGGCTGACTCCACAGTGTAGTACTGCCACATGTAAGCTCCCACATTCTCTTTCAGACATACAAGAAAATGTTCTGAGCTAAACAGACTTTCTATATTGTTGTTACTTGTTATTTAAGGAAAAGGAGTTAGGAAATGAAGAGAAGAGTTGTCTGTGCTTTGCTTTGAGACTGGGGTTAACTTCTGTAGTAGTGGGATTTTATAAGAACCAGGCACTGGTGTCACATTCTCAAAAGGAGGGATTTTCTGCATGTTGTTTATAACTGCTTCTGTTTAGGGCTGGTATGTCAGTAAAACAATTTATACTAAGAATATTCTCAGATGTTCCATCATTTATTCCCTGTTCACTAGGAAAGTGGCCTGAAAGACCTGACATATGCACTAACTTCAGAGAGGAAAAACTGTACCATGGAAAAACAGTCTTCTTTAATAGCATGAAAAAACTATGTAAGAGACAGAATACTTCATCTGTATTTCCAAGACCACCTGCAAGTGATAATGCTTGTATGAATTTTAATTAGCGAAATAACATTTTCTTGTAGTATCTCCTTTCCCTTTTCAAGCAACATAGCTGAATAGTTTAAGTTGCTATGGTTACAATGGGTTGTGGCAGACTGTGGATCATCATGATAGTGACATATTTGCACGTAAAGAACAAAGGCCGCATCTTTCCATTTCAGCCAGATTATTTTAGCCCTAAGTATTTTAATGATTTTAAATGAGTTGATGCAGCTTGACATAACAGTCATACTAAGTGAAGAAAAATGAAAACTTCATGGTAGTTCAACATTTCAGTTTAAAATAAGTTCCTTTGCAATGAAGCATTATTCCAGTTAGAAGTTTATTTTAAGAAAATAAATAGTACTTTTCAACAACCCGTATAGAACAGGAGTTTTTATATATGCTTTAAAAAGAATGCCAAGCTGTTGCCTTGGCTCTGGAGCTATTAAAGACACAGTCTGTTTCTCATGAATGAAGAGTAAAGAGCTGGCTGAGATTCGAAATCTCTTCTAGTTTTGATCCATTCTATTTGAAAATGTAGCAATCTTATCTTCCCACTGCATTGTGCAAGTATTTTTCATTATAGGTTGGCATTACATCCACTAGAGTACTTAGTGTCTTTCATGTGAAGGCAGCCAAGTCCCCTCTTTTGATCCAAAACAGTTGTTAACTCTCTAAAGTATTTCTTTATATGAAAAAATAAAAGAGAGATCCTTGAAGCATTTTAGTGGAATCCTGTGTGAAACTAATTTGTAGGAAAAAACAAATCAATAGGTGTGCAGGGTACAGAGGGAAAAAGGGTGTGTCCGTGCTTGTGTGCATTCCAGCTTTCAGATGTTTTCATCCAACTAATTTCAAGGGTTAAGAGTAAGATAGTGTGCTAAAGTGATTCCAGATGGGCCAATATTAATATCTTTCTTTTCCTGATGAATGAGAAGGTATGACCTAGTTAGAAAACTGCTAAAATTACAGGCGCCACAGAGGCTTCAGCTGGTGCCCTACCACATAGACATTTATTCTTACCTCTGCAATTATAATGCTGATGAGCTGCTCGAACCTGCTGAAGGAGACGTTCCAGGGCCTCTGTGTGTCCCCTGTGCCGAGGTTCTCTTCCACTGCAGTCTTTCCAGTCTGTTGAACGAAGGAAATAAACAGAAATGAAACACAAAGGAGCAGGAGAAGGTTTTAAAATATTTTGTTGCCTCTGATATTTCTTGGGTTTAGAGGAGTTATACATCTGGGCACGTAGGAAAAGATGGCAGGCTTTTTTAAGTCTGCTATTTTTACTTGCACCATAAGTTTCCTTTGCCTTGTGCCAGCTAGGTAATTAATCATAATGATTTTTAACAAAGAGCTCACAATCAGCGCCTAGAAGCTCCTGTAGTGACTGACTAGACAATGGTTATTTCTCTTCAGTATGTAGATGGCCTCTGTTCCTGTAGTGTCGGAGCTGCTCTCAGCCTGTACTGTACTGACACTCTCAGTGCCTCACTAAGATCACACTACTGCTCCTTCTGTGTTTTGCTGCGACACCGGGAGCCTGAATGGCTCTCCTACGGGTATATAGGAAACTGATTGCAAAGCAGAGAATGAACATCGTTCTACAGCCAGAGCTAGTTCTGTAGCCAGAGAAACATGCTGTGAGTAAAATCACTTACGAAAATCTTCTCCCAGCAGAGGTCTGAACAAATGCTGTCAATTCCTGCCCTAGTCTACGGTCTGCTCAGCACTGCACTCGTGAGGCAAGAAGCTGCGGTTTCTGTCCCACATACTTTCAACCTACAAAAGACTTTGCTTTCACACATTTGCGGCTAGTTACAGTCAGTCTTGATTTTAAAAAACAGGAGATCTCATCACAACTAGGAGGATTAAATGGTGTGTATCAGAGAAAAGCTTTTTAATTCCAGGCTTGACTACATTCATGCTTTCATTATAATGAGTAAAAACTATTGCACCAGTTTCCTGACTCAAAGCAGTGGCGAATCAAGGTATTAAGAGATCTGTCTGCAAGGGAGACATGCTTCCATCTTGCTGGCATACAGGCCATGTACATATTCACAGCCACCAACAGTTTGCTCACTGACTAAATATACAGATCTAGTTCCTAGTGCAAGTTTGAAGTCAAGCATTCCTTCCAATGGGCTCACTATAACAGGGATATAAATATATATTTGCTGCCATTTAGTATAGCAGCTAGAGTAAGCCCCGTGAAAGGGTGGAAGGGGAAGACGTTTGCTATGCTGTTAGCCTGTGGGCAGTTGTAACAGCTGCAGAGTGGCTATCCTGCACGGTGTGTGTTAGTGCAGAGATCAAGGGCCAGCTGCATTTATAGCTCTGTGTGGGGAGGCCAGTTCTTAGATCTCCTGTTAGCAGCCAAGAGGAACCCACCGGAACTCACCAATCTCAAAGTACTTTGGTGTCATCAAACTGGTAGAGTCTCAAACAACCTCATGATTTCTCTATCCCAGTGGTTTCCAAACTTTTTGAGCCTCCAGATTGCTGACTACCTTAAAAATGACATGAAAATGAGACCACCTTCTCTCATTGTCCATCACTCACATGCTAATGAATAAACCTAGAAAAGTTACTATCTACTGTGAGTTCACAGACCAGCTGCACAACACTGGACACCACTTTCCAGACTGCTACTGTGTATGTGGGGGAAACAGGAGGACAGTGGCAAGCATACAGCGTCATGCTACACGGACGCATCTCCAAGGATGTCACTAACCTTTGATGCTCTGGGATTGAAATGGATCAGCATAAAGCCATGAAGTTTTGATTTCCCTTGCATATTCTTCTGGCTGCCATTACAGACAATTCTGTAGAGTATTAATGTATTCACATTTAATTTTTAGCTTAGGGCCGTATTTGGTTATGCAGCACTGGTGTATTTTCAGATTGCTGCCTTCTTGCCAAGGACAAAACTGCTAGTTTTCAAAACCAGAGGTAAAGACTGTCATGTGGATAAAGAGGTTTTGCCCCCAGTAACTGCAGCGGTAAACATCATCTTGTATCTCAAGCTGAAATTCTGATGTTAGTATTAACTAATGAAGGAATTTACATTTAGGCTCTGATGGTCTCACTTGCTGTAAAGCTTAAGCATGTGTCACTAAGCATACTTAATGAAAATACCACATTCTTGCTAGGCCTCTATATACAGTGAGCTGAGTCTGCCTAATGCTTCTGTGTTCACCGATGAAGAAAACATGCATGTATAGCCATGAAGAAAAATTTATCTTTCCCATAAACTCACAAAACATCCCATATATATCAAGTGATGCTCCTGCTCTCCTACAGGGAAATCCAAAAGACTCCTTTTGTTACCTTGGCTGCCTTTCAAAGGAACACCTGCCCAATGATTGTCCCAGGCACTTCAGTAGTTCTCCCATGGAAGCAGAGACTTCACTGAGCTCTGAGCAGCTGCACATGACAACATGGCCCTAATGCCAGCAAGTCTAGGACTTTCTGCTACTCTAAAGCCCAGAATCCCTGAGACACTAAACATGGGAAAATAACTTAATTCTCTGTATAGTTTTTATGTTGATCCACTGAAATCTGCAGGAAAACTTCTCGTACATCCCAGAGCTTTGGAGCTGGCACATATTGTCCGACTTCAGAAGGTTAATAACAGTGGACAAGAAATAGGGAAGGCAATGCAATATGCTCAAAGCAAAAGTTGTTATTGTACAAAGCTACAGCCTTAAATAACATCTGTCTTGCCAGGAGTGCCCTGTTCTTTGGGGATATTTGGCTGAATAACTAGAAGCTACTGTAAAAGAGTCTGTTTCTCAGCTCATGTAAATTTTTGGTTTGTGGGGCCAAATCCTGTGTAGTTATACCAGGCTGTAGTCAGGGTAATTGCATGTCACTAAGTTATACAAAACAACTCCATAGTAGTGAGTTATCCACATAGTCAAGAGTAGAATTTTGTCCCATGATTGTAGCACATTTTTGTTCTCAAACAGAGTGTTTCTTTAAAATAGTTCTAGTTTTATTCTGGGGTAAGCAAGAGCAAAACTGAAACAAAATGGGACAATGGTACTGCAAAAGCCTCATTTTCCAACTCTCTCTGTTACAACTACTGAGAGCAGGTACAGCTTGCTTTATTTTCTCACATTAACATGCAAGGTTATTAAATTGTTACATTAGCCTAATAAAAACAAGTGCTAATGCAATAAAATGAAAAGTTCCACTTTACTGCATTAATCAATATAAGGGAAACTGTAATATGTTGAGCCAGTCTGGCAGTGAACACGAAGTCTGGAAAAGCAACTAACAATGCAATATGATTATAGTAGATTAAAAATTACAACTGAAATATCATAGTCCTAATGGAGTCTGAGAAAACCTGTCACAGGTTTGAAAAGGAAGAAAGGCTTTTGGACACGTCTGGAAGTTTTTAGTGCTTACGGTCTAGATCTTATCAACATGTGTGTCCACACTAGAATATTTTACATATAGGATGCTGTACGAATGGTCCAGTAAATGGGATCTACAATGCTTCAAGGCAGAATACAAAATTATATAGGATACATGTAAGTGTTTTTGTTCAGGCAGTTCAGATTCATGTTTTGATTCATTCAAGTACTGACAAATGAGGTTCCATATAGCAGAACTCTATTAAGAGAAATTAAGGTTAAAATATTCCTCATATTTCGTAAGTGTTAGTGACTTGATGACAAAGTTCTGTCAAAGGACTGGAGAAGAGTAAAAGATTAGACAAATACAAACAAGTACACATATATGATTATTTTGCTTAGTTTTGGGGGGTGGAAGGAGTCAGGTTTTATTTATTATTTATTTCACTCCTAGAAGACGTGGCAATGAACTCCAGGATTTTTATCTTTTTCTGTTCTCTGAAGTGGGATAAATTCTTACAAAACAACATCAATAATCAAACTAGGAGGGCAGACAAACTCAACCTACTTGAAGGAGAAGCATATGCAGGAGTAGATTTGCGTGGAGGTCCCCATCCTCTCATATTGTATGCTGAAACATGGACATAATACCTCTGGCCCTGCAAATGGAAACAACTGGAGTCAAAACTATCACTTCAGTCAAAATCTTGGCTCTAATAACTGGAAAGCGGTCCCTCCCAAAGGTGTTTTCATTGAAAAACTTAAGATAGCTTTTAGCAGCATGAAATGATGCCCCATGACGGATTGAAACATAGTACAAAGATTTCGGGATAGATGATCTGCTGACGGTTAACAGAACACACCTGTTCCCACTGACAAACCACAATCTCTTCTACCAAAGTCGAACCCTGGGAACTCTTACAACCAGACTTCAGGAATAGGGACTCCCCTTCTTCCCATTATATTTAACACTCTACCAGCACACTGGTGGAAGAAGCTTCATTTGGCTGCCACTGAAATCAGTCATACCTTCATCGCTGATTTTGATGCATAAATCTAGGCGGATGGAGAGCACTTCTGAAAGTCTAACTTTTAATTTAAATATGCTGTATACTTTGGAGAATGTAGGCAAACACACAGTAAGCACTGTTCTTAACATGTGCCTATGGAAGTGACTGTGCAAGCTTGCTTGATTTTAATTTAAGAACAGTTACTCTGTTTTGTCATTAGAAAATGAGAAACAGAATAAATGCATAGTGTGGCTCAGCTCCCTGGAAGACAGTGTGCTTCAAATCAAAGATTTCTTCAGACAAAAGGCTAGAAAAAAAATATTTTTTTCTATTCTGTGTAGAGGGTTTTATATTGTGCCCCTTGCTCACCCTTTAAAGTTAATTCTCTCATTTTGAGAGCCCATGTTTTGGGGCACTGGCCAAGGGTCACATGCATACCTCTCCCCTACTATAACTTTGTAGGCCTGATTCAGTGTGCAGTGAATTCAGTGGAAAGGCTCCAGCTCAGTGGATGCTGGATTGGGCCCCTCTGACGATGTTTCTGCTGGAATTAGTTGTATTTTGAGCAAGCTTTATTTCCATCTATATTTTGTGAATCAAAATTTGCTTGCACAAAGGGTACTGAACAGCCTGTAGGAAAAAAGAATTTCAGACACATGGTCGATATTATTCTGCTTAAGAATCCATATGAATATTCATCAATTTTCTCCATTGCTGACCCAGTTCTTATGAGTGTAAAACATTTATACAAAAATAAGTATCAAAAATGAAAATGATTGCCATCAACATGTGAGTTTGTGGAAGAAGTAGAAGAGAAAGAACTGTTACTTTAGCTATTGGTCGTCAAAGACAGGACGGGATCTTTCACGAGCCTTTGATCTGCACTAAGGTTATCCTGTGATCCAGAAAACAGCAGCTTTCACTCCAGTCTTTTCTGATCTCCCCTAAGCATGACAACTTATAAAACAGTTCATGCTGTCTGTCTGTTCCTTTGTGCCTTTCGGATTATGGATACCAGACTTATTATGCTTAATGACTGGAACTTGTTGGTAGAAGAAAGGCACTCTACAGTTACTACCAACAGGCATGGATGCAAATTATCAGTGTCTTTGTATCCCTACAGCAGCAGGGGGCATCAAGATCTTAACAAGTCATTTGGCACTTACTGTTTTGAGACCCGTGATGGTGCACCTCAAAGACTGAAGGTTATCCATAATTATTTCACCAGCCAGAGGAGATAAGTCTTCTGAAGAACTCCATTCCACTAGGAAACAAATAGCAAGGAGAAAATCAAATCAGATACCAGTCCAAGCAAAGAATCAAAGTACTTGAATCACTCACAGGCTAACTTTTCTCCTAGCACTTTCCCATTCCATGTGGGTACTAAAAGTCATGTTTAACAATGTTTAGCAAAACTTCACACAATAATTAAATTATATCTCTGTGTATGAGAGAGAAAAGCAAAATATTGCTCAAAAGCTTTACAGGGAAAAATGCTTAAAAATACACTGCAATACAAATTACATTCAGTTAACATTTTCCCTCATTTAAACAATTTCCTTTTAAAGAAAGAGAAGTAGTGGAAAAGAGTAGGTAGAGGATTTGCACTTGCTAATGCCACTTGGCAGTTTATACAACCAAACCAACAAAAAGCACTGTTTTGCAATTGGATCTGGATAGGCAGGCATGGGCAGAGTGTCCTTTTGGCTCCACAGGTCCACAAAGCTCTCAACACCTAGCCTTGGCTAATTTGTGTAGCAATTTCCTCCTGGGATTAGATCCGACACTCACTAGAGTCTCTTCATTGGTTTCAGTGGGTTCTGGCTGTCTTATCCAAGCCTGATTCTGCTGTGGTCACTGAAATTACAGAGCTCAACAAGGACCTGTTAAGTTGTATGTACCCACTTTTGAAGTGAATTAAGTGGTGCTGGGCTGCCACATCCCTCCCAACCTGTCCCTCAGCCTGAATTACAGTGGGTACCTCCACCAAAGCGCTCCCATCAGCTTGTACAGACAACTCATATTCCTGCCTAAGGGGCTATGAAATTAGCAGTCCTACTGTCAGTACTCTTCCTCAGTACCTGCAAAAATGAATATGCGTGTAAAATAGTATCAAACAGACCATGAAAAACTACTAGATGATTTTAAAAAAGGAATATATGCAAGTGGGGAACTGATGGCTGCAGGTAGGAAACCAGTCTTTTTTTCTTAAGTTATACTTTAGTAATGACATGCACCGTGATCAGAGTTAAGATTAATCTCAGAGTCATATCTCTGGGCTTTAGTAACTTGTAGGTTCAGACTCAAACTTCCAGGAAAACCTATCAAAAATATTGTGAAAGTAATCCCTTAAATTATTCTACTGTAGACAAGGGAAAATGCTATCAATTTGCTGGGTTTACACCAAACTAGAGAATTCAACCCAAAGCTTTACTTTTAAGATTCACAAAATAGTTTATAGATACTTTATTTGCATATTTATTAGCATTGGAGTCAATAATTTAGACTAGGTCAGAGGGTATAGGTATTTTAATTTCAGCATGTGGAATTTTAATCTTCTGGCTGTGTCATGCAGGTATTTTGACATTAAAAGAAACAGACTTCACAGAATTTTTTGCTCAGCATATACAACATTTAACTGCCAACACATTTTTCTAAAATCGCCAAGTATCAATAGCACAACTCATTTTTCCTTTCTCTCTTAATTGCTCCTTTTCTGTGTTTGCAGTTTGTGAATGCACAGCATGTTCTGCAACACTTTTTTATTTTCTGCCATGAAAAGGATATTGGTTTTGTCTACTGTCTTTCAACATTTTCAGTGTATATTTTTCTGTGGGTTTTAAGTACCTAATTACTGCCACCTTTAGTGGGAGCTCTCTCTGTATATTAGTATGAAAATGCAGAGACTGTTCTAGTACCGTGTTGTAGGTTTTTGTTGACAACTTAATTATAGGAATGCTTACATGTACCATTAAACTTGATGGCCTATCAGAGTTTCACGATTTGCAGGGTTTCTAACTCCACTGTATTAAATCCTTGAGGACATTGTATACATGCTGCAAACTTAGACATGTTGTCTATTTTCCAGAAGGATAAATCAGAGAAACCGTGTTTGAACTGCCGAACATGTTATCAACAGGCTTGCAGTCACTTCAGATACCATTTTCCTTTTCAAAGATTCATGTAAAGCAACATCGTGTCTCTCAAGACAGATGCTGCCAACAAATCATGTTTTCATTGAAATCCCCTGGCATGACTGACTGTGCTTCTCAGCATGAGGGGCAGGGGTAAGGTTGCACTTTAGGCAGCACAAAACAAAAGCCAAGGGTGAAAAAATCAGCTTTAAGCTGCTTTTGAGCTTCCCAGATTTTCAGTTGTTCTATGGACTGGAGAGTGCCCAAACATAAACAGGTAGTTCAAGAGGCATGTTTAAATTCGGGTATCTTACACAAATAAACATTGCAGCCCTATTCTTGATGTGGGTCTCCTTCTCAACCCTTCCACTTGTATTCTGGCATTTGGAAAAGTGCTTGTAATATTTAGTGATCCTAACACACTGCCTGAAGAGGAATTTATTGCCTTAATCTAAACAGCATTGCAGTCCTATACATTTGAAAGCATGTGTACAGCAGGAACACCATGATACTAGTATTACGACTAGCAACAGCATGGCAGTTTGTTCTCAGAAATAATTGAGGAACACTGAGATGAGAGAAAGAAGCTGAGTTACTAAGGGGAGAAAAAGCTGACATTGCCTTTAAAGCAGACTCAGGAAGAGCTGAAGAAGTGAGTTTTGAAACAATAAATTACAGTGTTGCTCTGATGCTCTACGGCAAACTGTTGCCCCAGATCGTGTTGTTGGTGAAATCCCATGTGCAGGGCAAATGCCCTCATCCACTTGCTGGGTGACACCATGATCTCCCAGTCCCTCAAATGACAACTACTCACTAGGGAGAGAGACCAAGTCTGCTATCCTTTCACAAGGTACTGAGGAGAGCCGTGCACCCCTCTGATCCCCTCAACCAGCCGACGATTCACTGACTCCCGGGCTAAGGCTTAGCTGTGCTTCTCATTATACAGCCAAGTAATGCCAGCCTTTTGCACTTTATTTTTTTAGCTTACCCTGTGGTGGCTGAGACCTATGAAATTGGAAACATAGGACTAGTATAATAGCTTGTACGTCAGATTATGGTTATCATTATGATTGTGAACCCCCTTTTTAGAGGATGTTTACGTAACAAGATGATGTATACAAAGTTACTCAAAATTCAATTTTCAGATATATATATATATTAAAAAGCCTCACATTTGGAAAAAACCCTGCCCCCCAGTTTCAATAAAAATTTCCATAACTGAAAAATAAATATTTTTTGAACAACTGTGTTGGAATAGTGCCTTCTTTTTCCCCTTGTTTCAAAGTACTACTGAAAACATATCAACAGGAAACACTGAAGCATTGCTATTTTTGACAAAATGTCATTCTCTGACTCATTATATCTGTCAAAGAAACTGTTAGCAAATTTTGGAATTTTTTTCTTACTTTTGATTTTAACAGACTTTTTTTCCCCATGATTTTACTGCTTCAAGTGAGAAGAGGACGACATGATAAAGTTTTAAAGAAAAGCAAATCAACTTAAGTCATTTATCATGCATTAAGTTTGTATCTCCTGTTATACATTGCCGGATTTCAGCTTTCTACCATAATGGTTGTCTAAAAATAGTACATAATACTTTACTCATTAATTGGGTTTTAAACCTTTTAGAAGGCTACGAATACCAGTGCCCTATTTTATAGGTGGAAAGATGAAGGCAAGGAGATGTAGAGCATTTTGTTCACTCAGCAGACCCCAAAACAACAAGGGACACACTCCTATGACCTATATTACCTTTATTAGGCCAGTGTTGCTCAAACTTTCTGGCTACGTGGGATATATGTAGCTCTTTCTAGTACAAAGCTACACATCCATGGTCTTACCCTTATGATTAACCTGGATATAAGAGTTAGGTAACTTTGTGCATGAGCAACCCATCATGAAGATTTTCCTAAATCTTTGCCTACTGCAGGGAGAGACTGCTCTGGTAGCAAACAAAAATATCAGTGATTTGTGTAACCCTAAAGAACTTAGGACTTTAAGAAAGAACAAAAGGCTAGCTAACCTCAGCACTTTAAAATTTGGATATAAAAATGCTGGAGCATGGAAACCTGAAGATGAAGAGGGTCCTTTATAAGAGCCCAGGAACAAGAGCTGGTCTTGTAGACTGTACCAACTGTGCTGTAAAGGACCTGAAAGCTGTTGGGTGAATTAAGGATGGAGCATGTTCCAGTCCTGTTCTCAACACCCCAAAGGCCCGCTTTGTCGCGAACGCTGAATGTCTTCGCTGTTGCGGCTTTCCATCTGACACTTCACGTTATGTCAGAGCAGGGTTTTTTTGTGTGTTTAATATATTGGTGACTATGTGTTTTAATGAAGGTGCCCTGTATTCCAGAGCTAGCAAATGCACGATGTGTTGCTGCAGTCGCCAAGATAAGTAGTAATTTTTAAATAAACAGCAGTATAAACAGTTACATAAAACTCATGTAAATTGCTGGCACATAATTTTAGACTGGCTTAAGTTATGTAACCTACTTGTGGCCAAGTTTTTTTTTAATACTCAATTCATGCACTTTAAAATAAAGGGAGAAGTTTATTTTCACCTGTTTCTTTTCCATTCACTGTCTTTCCCTTATACTGAGCACAGCTTAAACAGCTTCTCAGAGAGACTGATAGACAGACAAGAGACAAAGTGAAGGCACAAGACACCTCCTGATCCAGTTGTAAATTCATTCAGGAAAGCACCTTCTCCTGAGTCAAGTAAATAGCCCAAGCCACAGTAGAATTTGTCACTTCTCTTGGTATTTGTTTTTGCTCACACTTAAATTACTCACTGAATTGCCAAGTAGATTAATTAGACTGAAGGACACGAGTTCTGTTGCTAAGTCGATGGGGTATACAGAATAGTGTACTGAGCTGGGATTCTGGGTTTTATTCTTGCATTTGCTGCTGACTTGCTGTGTGACCTTGCGCAAAGCATTGTGCCACTACAGCTTTTAACCCAGACTCAAACAACAAAGATTCTCCCTCCTTCCTTTCCTCCTCATGTCCAGGGCCTAGGCTGAAAGACACTGTGATCTTAGCTTGTGTTTCCAAGGGCCTCCAAACAGATAACTGCATTGTTCAATAGCTTCCTTTGAAATGTAAAACTGAAAGAAGAGCTCTAACACCAGAAACCACTTCACACCACCTTTTTCTGCCTGCTGGTGTTTACAAAATAATTTTAATGATTTATACTCATAATGTCTTAGCAGCTTGATTGAAGGATATTGAGCACTGCCATTCGTGTCAATAAAATCAGGATGAATATGTCTAAACAAATATTCAGAAGTATAGCGCAAGTGAAGAGAACTGAACACTAGTGAAAAGCAGGACTCTGTTTGGTGGTGTAGACAGCACCACCAGCTCAGATGGAGAATATTGTTTGCAGTATTTGGTCAGCTCCTCCTAGCTGCCTTGAACTGTTCTTTCCAGCCTGAACTAAGTAAGGAGTCCAGTTTTCACAGATTTGGGTTTAGGCTCTGTTCATATCTCTCTCATGTTTGGAAATTCTCCAAAGAATGATAGGAGAAAGACAAGTCATACCGGCTGGAGGGAGTACTGACAAGAGATCCCAGCATAGTGCTTCCATTAGGTAAAAACAAATCTTTGGCACTGAGGACTTTGAATTTGTTCCCATGGATTTGTTTTTTTGCATGAAGAGTAGAATCCATCCATAAGTGCATGCTAACTTAGAACACCTGGAATTGGTTGCATTCTGCTTGATAAGAGCATAGACAGGGACAATGTGAGATGAGCCCCAGCATTTACAAAACGGACAGGTGAACTTTTCATTTGTTTGTTTAGGGACTCTAACTGGGATTTAATGCAGTGCCTAAGGGACTTAGGCATATTGCTGTGTAAATACATTAGTTAAAACAGCATAGTCATGGCCTGGGACTAGGATTTCTAAGTACTACTTAAATTAAAACCTGAGCTCCTAGCTGCTATAAATACTAGCGTTTATTATTTTGGATCTTATCTATTATTTCAGTTATTTCTGTAAACTTATTCAAGGCTCTTTGTACTGGGTCAGTAGAAACATCACTAAGGCTGAGGAGGAATGAAAAAGATGCAAAGAAACACAGCACTGTGTCCACCTGAAGGAAATAAAGCACTGCTGTGTTTTAGTGTGAAAGAGCTACTGGTGAGTTTAAGGGCTCTCATCAGAACAACGGTCAGCATGGTACCAAGAAGAGCATTCCTAGGCTATTCCTAGAGAGCACATCTTCATTTGAAACTTCTGTGGCTATAAAGCTTCATGATACTTGTTTCAGAGAATTTTTTTAATAATCAAATACTTTATTTGCAGTAAAGCTTCTTCCCAGACAGCTGTGGGCTCCTTTACCTTTTACGCCTGCTAATAATAACCGATGATGTTAAATAACGTTTCTTGTGCCCCTTTTTCTGGATGTTTCTTTGACCAAGGCCAGAATACTCTATTTTGTCTCTTGATGTTTATGGGAAGTGTTATGACACCAGGCTGGGTGCCAAAGACACATCTTGGCTTGATCATGGTTTTGCTAGTTCATCTTATAGCTAATCTACATTATATAAATGATTTATAAGATATTGTTTTTATTGCATTGTAATAAAATTCTCATGAAGGGAAAATAAAAAAAATATTGACTATTTTCTCTCGAGTATTTAATTAGTGTTTCCTAAGTGCTAATGATTCTTTATCCATTTGTAGTAAGGTCAGCTATTCCAGTACAAGAAGGAACTTCTTTCCTTTCTGCTAGTGAAAATGACATTTCGTACGAATGTTTTACAAATAACTAAGAAAATGTGCCATGGGGGTGCAGAGTGCCTTCCAAAGTGGGCCAGTTGTTAAAAAGCCACAAAGGATTATAATAATACCCAAGATTTGTCTCTGAGCCCTGCAATGACGAACAGATCCCACTCTGGCTGTGGAAAGAGAAGTGGGAGAAAACGCATGTTAGAACCATGAGAAGGGATTGGAGAATAATTAGGGTTCTTATGCAAAGGCTTCATATCCTAGAAAGGTGTAAAAGGCTTGGCTTCGATTCTGCAAATTTCCACTCCCAGTGGGTATGTTTTACTCCTGTAATCTGTGTAACCAAAGCTGGCGGGGAAGTTTACGAACATAAGGACTACTCGTTTGTGTGAAGCATGCATGAGTTAGGCTCAGCTTCTTCCCCAAACATAATACATTAAAATCTAATTAAATAATGAACAGTTGGGAAAATGCAAACAGAAAAGTAATCTCTCACAATGTAAAACACAAACCAGAGGATCTCACAGCACTGTTAACAAATAAAGTAAATACACAAACCCTAATTCAAGTAATCTGTTTAATGGGATTCCACTGCTTTTCCTCTGGTTCTCCTGTAATATATTTTTAAAGAGGGACATAGCTGCATGGATGTTAATTATAATTAACGCTTGTATTTATTTATAAACTAATCCCTACAGTAACTTAAAGAGCTTTTACCTTTTCCTAGCACTGCAGCCAGGTGCTGCAGGCAAAACAGTCTTGATTTGGGGAATTTTTACTTAATTGAATTTATTGCAAATTAACACAAACTTCTAATCACTCATTCAGAGTGAGAAGAAAGATAACATAAACAACTAAATAAACATGTAAGTGAACACCTTTCCACTGCCTTTCCCAGGCTCAACTTCAGCCAAACACCTGTCCTCCACCTTTCCTATTGTTAACTTCCCTGGTCTCCACCTCAGGGTTACACTCAGCAACGGGGTTTTCCATCACATTTAGAGCTAGCCAGGCCAGTTGTGACCAGCACCGGGCATCTCGTGACCTCCTCCCACACCTGTGGCCCCTGGCTACTGAAACCTGCCATATATGCCCAACACAGTACTCAGGGGTGAGCTGAGTGGGTGCTCATGCGTGAACTCCTTGGGTGCTCAGACATGAGTTAACAGGGCGCTCATGTGTGAACCATCTGGGCATTCATTAGTAAATTAAATGGGTGCTCATGCATGAACTGATTGGCCTCTCATGCATAAATTGATTGGGTGTTCATGCATGAACTAATTGGGCACTCATGCACGAAAACAGTAAATCCTGCAATTTATGCTCAATACATGAGGTAAGAGCTTGAAGCAGATCCAAAGGCCGGATTCCAAATTTACTTCCATTTTTCAGTACTGTGGGTCAGATCTAATTACTAGAACAGTATCAGGTTTTGATTGGAGAGGCAAACTGACTATGTTTTAGACCATTTATGCTTGTGAATGGTCCAGAAAAATCCATGATGGACCACAGAAAACTTCAGACAAAGCGGTGAGCAGGGAATCTTTGCCACAACCTCTTTGAAGATATTCTGTTGTTTAAGTCTACAGTGAGGAAGCAATCCCAAACCCATGAATCAAAAGAGCTGCTAAATCAGGAACCTCCTTCAAGAAACTGCAGGTCTTGAGTTCCAGTCCTACCACTGACTAGAAGAAACTCACCTCTTCTGTGCCATACCTATGAACTGGAAGCTATAACGCTTAGCCACGTGCAAATAATTTTTAACAGTACTTATTAATTCTAGTAAGTCAGAGCAAATGTAAAAGGTAAAGCAATGTCTAAAATTCAGCAACATCATGATATGAGCCTTTTTTTCTTCAACACCAAAGACAAACAAAACCAGAGCCTATATGTCTGGGTTTTCTCATAGGCAGTCATCTTGAGCTGCTGTTCAAAATCCTTATCAAACACAAAGCAGGAGGAAGGAATGATTGAATTGAGTAACTGGTGTCTGATCAACTACTTTAGCTAATTACACCATCACTTAATATGTGATCCATGTTCAAAGGTGGTTTTAAACAGAAATCAAATTTAGAAAATAGAAGTTCCTCAATTTTATGTTAAGTTCTACACATACTGCAGACATTGACAGGACCTAGAAATAGAAAGGTTTGTTTCAACATTTATACATTTCTGTACTTTCTAGGCATAAAAATAGAAGTCAAATTGCACAGTTCTGTCAGCTACCAAAATGTAATGTACAAATAAAGTGCCCAGGAGACCTAATAAAATGCCATGAACGAACTACTGTAAAAAATATCAGACCACACCTATTCAGCAGGATAAATTTAAATATCTTACAAAGAAATGTATTCTCTTTCCTTTTTATGGAGTAAGAACTGTTCTAGAGTAAGAAAGAATGAGTTTCAAAATACACAAAGACACTTTGAATAATAACTGAAAAGGGTTTCAAGATGAAGTGGAATGCAGAATGCTACTTAGTTCCGCTATAAACTGGAACAGGATCAAGCAGCGACATAGCATCTACTTTAGAAAGATGCATAGATATTAATATTAAAGCACCACATTCTCATACCTAAGATTCACTTCTACAAGCATTTATTTCTATAACCAGGGTTCTTCTGGAAATCAAAGAAAGCACAGGCTTGCTGTTTTCTACTCTGACACTGCTATGTGAACAGCTTGTTGCCACCAAAGTCGGGAAAAAAGCTGGAGATGTCATATATATTAATTACTTACGTCTTTGTGTAAGCTCTACCTATCAGACTAGCCAAATCTGCCTGGAGCCAAACCCACTGTACAGTACTAGAAGGATCACTGCAGGAAGTCTGCTATGGAACAAATCCAAACTTGATCTCACATGGCAAGTCAACTATTGATAGACAAATCAAATACATATTTATGAAACATATAGTATATGCCGTTTGTACAAGCTCCCAGGGACAAGCAGAAGTCCAGGCAAAATTATGAGATTATTTGGTTGTGAAAGGATTGCCCTGAGAGTAAAACATGCAGAAGCACACCAAATTTTTAGATTGTTTCTGTAAAATCTTTGAGGTTTTTCGCAATTAAATTTTCAAGCGAAATTTTCCATTGACACAGTGAGATGTCAACTGCGAATCTCAAATACAGATTTTATTTGAGCTACAGAACACCCATCACACAGGCCCAACCTGGCAGGCTTCCTCATCGCATGATCTTAGGTGCTGATCCTTCGTGAGAAGGCAGCTCCATTCATCCTACAGCTGAGACTTCCGATGGTAACACCAAATGGCACCAGCCTCTTCTGGACAAAGCTGCTTGACTGTAACCAACCCATTTCACGTAGCCGTACAATAGCAACATACTGTGGCTACTGCATATCTAGTTATGACCAAATTATGCAAAAAATTCTGAAATGAACCACAAATTGCCTTGGAAGAAGGGAGGCAGGGAACAACTTTTTGTCAAACTTTAAGCAAAATATAACTCCTCCTTTTCTGATCTACGCTGACATGTTGGATTTTTTTTAAGAGCTACACTGACATAGAAAATTAAAAAATCTTCTCTCCATCCATCAGAAATCCTAGAAGGCAGATGGGCAGTCCTGATAAACATGAAGTGTTCTGCTAAAATAACAAACTAAACAAAAAGGCAACAAGGCCTGAAGTGGCCTAGACAGCTTAGCATCACTATCTGGAAAATAACTTGGCATCCGAGTACACAGCTACATCCAAACAGAGAGAAGATCAGCTCTGTTTGCTACATCAAACATGGCTCAGATTTTTTTCTCTCTTTCTCTCTCTTCAAACATAAATAGTTTCAGGCTCTTAAATAAATTAGCTCAACTTTGGTTATACAAGCTGTTTCATTTTTTTCTCCAAAAGGGGATATAGATGTTTATTTTAAAACTGTAAATAAAATATAACTGGAGATTTTCCATTGCATAGTGATCTTTTCTGGTAGGCAATGATCAGTGCTGTGTCCATTTTTCTTCCGTATCCTATACTTGAGGATCACAGTGTTATTATGACTACTTCTGATGGGAAATGTATGAAAAAAAGTTATGCAATAAGAGAAGGTTTTACCTGTACCTATTCACTGTAAAAGCAAAATAATAATCAGGTTTAAAATGCAAAAAAAACCCAAATGCAACAAAATTACTTACTACTAGTTATCATCTTGTTCTTTAAACAAACCCTGCTTTCTTTATGTGTATGTGCTGTGTGGAACATGTGACTCCTAGAAAGGCTAATGAGTGGGGGACAACAGTTCTTAAAAGCCCTACGAGCACTTACTACTCGGCTGTGTTGCGCCTGTTCCTAGGAGTCAAGTGGTGCCTATCTGGATTATATTGTTGCTGGGATTTTTTACATCAAGATAGTTAACAGTAGTGTTGCTCTAGGATGAAAATACATCAAGCAGTAAAAATATGACAGTGTAAGCAGAAAGTTCACTCTAGCTTCAAACTGTGGCAAGTTGTTTTGTATATTAGTGTGGAACGTCTTGATTGTGTTTTCAAAGCAGATTGTAAGTACTTCCATTATGGGATGTGAAGTTTGGCTTTAGGGCATGATTAGCCAAGGGCAGGGATTCTTCTTCTCAATACTACAGCGACGCTTCACATCCTTCCTAAAACTGGCTGGAGTGAGGTGTCTCTGGCTTTGAATCTTTCTCTAACGTGGAACAGATTATTACTATAATTATTGATTCATGTCATGCCTGTCTGCTTCCAGCCTCAAAACACTTTACTAAGTTACAATATACATAGGAATCATTTCATGTCAGCCACCACCATGCTGTAGCCTTCTCTGGAGGGAAACTGAAGGGAGCCATTAGGATGGTGCCTGCAACATTAAACAACAATCCAGGAGAGGAAGTAAAGAATACTCTGGCTCCTGAAAGCAATGGCTCAACAGAATGCAGTCACAGAACTGCCATCCAGCTGGGACACCAAAGTCAATACCCGTTCACCGTGTGTGGTTAAAATTAAATCTCCTAATGAAGTGAGATGGTTTTAGTGGTTAGAGAGTGAGTGCAAAGTATTATTCTCCTGTATTATTATTTGTAAGTTATACAGCTAACAAGGGAAAAGATCACACACAGGAAAATAGCAGGCAGTTAGATAATGTTCCAAGCCCAGTTTCTAAATGACATTTGGGCAAATAAAGCTTTGGAAAAAACATGTTAAAAAAACAAGATGACACAGAAAAAAGGAATTGGCAGTTTCTCAGTGTTTTTAGGGAACTAAACTGAACAGAAGTGATGTCAGTTTTTATCCCCTGTAATTCAGGCCTGGAGAAAAGAACATTATTAGCTTCTGTTAATGAGCAGGTATTCCCTAAACACTGCTGCAAATGCTCCCAAATTTTAATTTGCTTCGAAAAAGAAATGAGGGAAAGCATTGAGGGGAAAAAAAAACCCCAAGAGCTTATTTTTGTCCCTGAATTAGAAAAATGCTTAGACAGTTTTCTGGATAGGAGGCTTATATATCTGACTAAAAAGTTCCTCACACAATGTTATCAAGCTCACCTTCCAGGGTTAGTAATTGCTAGCTGGTTCTAATCATTCTTGCAAGTGATCATTTGAAAGGTTCATTTTACGACCCCTCAAACTAGCACAAAGAATCTCACTCCTTAATGTAATAAACAATTCTACAACCAGTGCCTAATTAATTCCCGAAAGTCACCAAAAGGAGCTATTAATGATCTTTCTTTTTATCTAACCATAAATATGCAAGTCTCCGGGGACAAAGGATTTTAAAAGAACATTCAGGCAAAACCAACTATCAACTTGATAAAGCATAAAATGATCACCAGTGAGGGTAATTCAAAATATAACGGTAATGCTACCTAGTCTGATTAGAAAGTTAGGTCAGATTGGATTAAATTTCTCCAAAGGTTGTGCTTTCCAAAAAGAGAACGGAATGGACATGCTGCAAAACAGACTCAACCCAAATGAATACACAACAGAAAAATACTACAGCCTTTACAAAATTATTTAAAAAAATAAATTCTATTTGAGAATTTGCTTTAATGTGAAAATATCAATAATCATTACAATTAGAGCGTGGACAATATTTCAAGGTTGCTTAAAATATGTGTGTTACAAAGAGCAGGTTGATATTTTCAAGAGAACCTAAGTGTTTTAGGAGGCCAAGTATCGTTTTCACAAGTAAATCAGGCAGTAGGAAGCCCTTAAATGAAATTTAGTTTCCTGGCAACACAACTCATTGCAGAAAATTAGATTTAGTCTTCTAAAGGGCTTTGATGTTTTTGAAAATCACACTTCCTGCAGCACTGCACAACTGACTAGGTGTAATACAGTAATTTACCCTTCTGCTGAGGCTATGAGCAACAGAATCATTTTGATGGCTTTAGTGATGTCTGAGAGGCTGGGGTTTTTTTCTTACACTGTAAAAAATTTTTTTTTACTGGGCATAGCCAGTGATGGCTGGAATCTCTGACCAGAAGCAGAGTGAGGAAAGAAATAGAGAATCTGCCTTTTCCAAAATAAACTCATACAGTCCTTTGGGTGCTTATGCTTGATGCCAGTGGAGCCTTTGCACTGGCATGTCCCACCTTCAGAAGAGCTCTGTGAGCTATTGGACCCTCCGTGGACTGGGGCTTTCTGAATCTCTTTGGTTGAAGCAATCCTTTTGACACCCACCCGTGGAAACTTGAAGTAGACTGCCCCACAACACAGCCATTATGGTTCTTGCTACGTGCGTCCAAGGTTCACGCACCGTTCAAATGAGTTTTTTATTATTAATACAAAGAAACAAACACAACAGGATAAGAGAGACACCATGCGAAATAACTAAGAGGACTTTCAGGGTCCCCACTCCTTGACTGCGCTGGGCTAGGTGAAGAAGGCCTCAGATCTTCATAACAGAGCTTTTCACTCCCTTGACCAAATGAGTGACTTAGGCTCCCACTTACGAAGGTGGAGGCTGCAGATTGCTGCACATAACACTGAAGAATTTACTCTTCCAAACATTTTAGAAAACCTGGAATTTCCTTTAAACAGAAATTTTAAAATTTCTCATTTTTATTCTAATCTTCAATAAAACTTTTTTTTGATGTTGGAATTTCCTGTGGAACAGATATTCTGTTGTGAAACCATTTCTATTCAACAGCGCTATTCAGATGGAAGCATTTCCTATTCATTCCACTTTGCAGCTAACTGGTGCCACCCCAAATGTATTGCTCTTCCAAGAATGATGTGGCAGCCCTGGAATAGCTGATTAGTTGGGCTGTATGATGACTCTGCCAAAAGTATCAGCTTCCAGAGGCATTCCTTTAAGGAATGGTGGTGTGGGTTTGGCATTTACAAGGATACACATGGTTTCAGGAGCCCACAGGCACCAAAAGTTAGCTTGTATTTTATAACTGCTCATCTCAACCCAGTCATTGAGCTGATGTCCTAACCACAGTGAGTCAAGCAAACTTCTTCAAAGCACTCATGGAGAAAGTTTTTGGTTAATTTATTTTTGTTTTAATAAAAATTTTGTCTTTGGGGAATCTTTTAAGAAAATTCTACATCTCTAGTTATTAACTGGGAAAACAATGAAATTCAAACATTACTAACATTGTAATATAATCTCTTGTAGATAAATACCTTTGTCACTTAGCCCTCTATTTTTTGTACATTGTTAATGTAAACGAAAAATGACTAAATCCAGTACCTTTATACTTGGTCACCACAGCTGAGTTGACACTCAGAGGTTCTTGGAAGGTGACAGTGAGTGATGTACTGCTTGTTACCACCAGACAGACATTGGTTGGCGCCTCAGGGGCTCCTGGGAGAGAAGAGAAAACATCAGCTCTTCAGCACAACAAATCTTATTCAAACAATGTTTCTGAGTCTTCAAAGAACCCACTGAAAATCACCCTGCAATTGTGAGCTTTGGGTTGTAGGTGTTTGTGTTCTCTGCCTTTTGAGCGTTTTAATTAGTGCCCCTGCTAACAATATCCTTCAGACACCATTTGTTTCTATCATGGTTTTTGGCTCCTTTTGGTTAAAAATATCTTCCTGCATATATGTAACCCAATAAAACAGATTCATGCTAATTATGTCAATGAAAAGCCCCTATAAATCTCTTGGGGTGAGTACGAGGAGAGAGAAAGGACAAAACCACAAAGAGCTAATTAAACCTTTATGGTTTCACTAAAAAACTCAAATTTATTGAATAACATTCAATACATTATTGTGATTCAGAAATTGCAAATTCCACAAATTTTTCAGTGTAGTAGTACCAAAATACAGTTGCCAGTTGAGGTCTAACATCTTCTTTTTTTTCTTTTTTTTTAAAAAAAAAGCTTCATTCATGGAGTATCAGTCAGACTCATTTCAGAAATCAAACACAAAATGTCATGACTTACTGCTGGGATTGATTTAAGGAAATCATGATATTAACTTACACTACTGCTGTATTTCCTGTATTTAGTATCTAATACACGAAGCACTACATCTGTCTTCAGGAAGTAATCATAGAATACAATAAATTTGAGAAAATTATTGGTAAGTACATTTATATACAGAGAGTTGTAAAAATGTTAATAGCAATGATTGTATTTCATCAGATAGGATACAGCTAAAAGATCTACACATGAAACAATTCAGCCATGTTTACTTCTTCCCGTGGGCCCAAATTCACACTTGCTTTGGGTACAGACTCACTGTGCAACTGTTTAAAGTGACCCAATCTGTGACTACGCTGATGAAATGTTATGCATGGATGCCAAAATTAAGATTAAGTTTTCACAATTTTTATATGTAAAATGAGATTCCATTGCTTGATCAAATGTTTAGAACAACTCCATTCTTCTAAACCAGAATACTTATAAAAAAAAAATCAAATTACAACAGAAAAAAGGCCAATGTCCCCGTCCCTCTTCCTCCCTACTCATGTATTCTTTTCTAAACACCCTGTTTTAAACTCTGAGTATGTTAAATGAGATCCATGAGTAAATGTGAAGAGAAATAAGCAGGACAGAATCATTAGATACTGAACCAAGAGTTTGGAGGTCTCATCTTACCAGTTTTATGCAGCTCACTCCTAAAGGAGCTATGTGCTTGTTGCGCTCAGGTATTTGGTCCTCTGTTGTTCTGACGTCAGTTTCCGTCTCATTCTTGGGAAGGCCATTTAGTTAGGCCATTTAGTTGTATGCCTCAGTTTTCCCACCCTACCATTCGTCTGCTTCACAGCAGTGCTGTGAGGACCAGTTAGTGAGAGCATCTTTGCTCAGCAAAGGCAGAGTGTTTTTAGTTGTAGAGTTCTTGTCTTGAATTTTGCAACTACTTTCTTCTACTTACTAGCATGCTCGTAGCCTGCCTTCATGCGCTTGTATAGCCTGTATCTCCATTCCCATGCTTTTAGTAGCTTCTCTTTTTCTGTGTTGTCTGTACCAAGGCCTTCATTCATCACTTGTGCAGACAATTCAGTTACTCGCTGCTGTGCTTCCCGGACCAATGTACTCAGATGCACTGACTTACTTTCCATGTTAACAACTACCAAGAAAAGGGAAAAGTAAGTAATTGCTTGGTGGAGTATGTGACAAACTTCTGGCCTTATGCATTCTGGTATAACACATGTAAGGTCAAATCATCGAACACTTTGCCTTCCACTAGTAATCTTGTCAAGTCGATTAGAGCATGCCAATTTATACCACTTAAGGATCTGGCCACTTAAATGGGATTAACGACATGAATAAATTGAACAAATTTTTTCTTCCAATATTTCTCATACAGTTAAAAATGTCTTAATTAGACTGAAATTACACGTATGCTTTAAGTTGGTGGAATATTAATAATTAATTAAATAATAAAGCATTTGATTTTTATCCAATGCCTGCTTTGCCACAATATCGTAGGCTTTCATAGAAAAAAGGGGTGCACTGGTTATAAACACATACTGTATGTAAATCACTACAAGTGAAACGACATCTAATTGGCAAACTTAAGAATGAAATTTTTGTGCCTAAGGGCCATGGCTGGTATACCATGAATCTCTTGCCAGGTTTTCTTTATGCCACAGTTTTGCCTATGTAATATCTAATTAGTCCTCTGACAGACTGGACAGATAGCAAGTAGCTTGACACATGGAGATTTTGTTTTTCTCCAGTGCTCAGAATAATTTTAATTTGATGTTTAGCAGTTCAGATTGCCTGTATGAACTACTGCGTGCTACATAAAGGTGAAAATAAAGATTACATAGGTTAAAAACTAAAATAGCTTAGTCCACAGGACTACCCTAAACCAGCCCCTTGATTATACAGTGAAATGTGGTGAATGAAGCCCTATTTTCAGAAATGTTCTTAGCCTGAAATTGTTCGAACTATTTGCAGTTTAGAAAATAGGACTTGTAAAGGTGTTTATTCTGAAAAGAAATGCAACCACTGATCTGATGTTCAATATGCAGGAAATAGCGTACAAGAAAAGAAATTCTGAAATCACAGAAAACAACTTTGCTGTGGTGTCTGGTATTTTTGCAGAAGAGCTCTGAGATAGTCTTAATTTAAAAGGCTCTTGTTTACCAAAGCCACTGCCCTAGCACAAGCAGTTACTCTTAGCAATGATTGGGAGTTGCTATGTGGGGACAGCCAGGCTCCCCAAGGTTTCGCTAAAGTTTTTGCAGGAACAGCATGAACCTTGCACAGGATGTGCTGATCATTCACTTGCATAAGCCAAGGGCAGTAGATATTTCTGGAAACATCAATCTGTACCACAGAAAGGACCAAGACTCTTGACAAGTTTTTGACATCAAAACAACACATGAGCAAATACGTCTGTGCATATGAATGTGTTGTTCCTAAACTTGAATCACAGGATTATGGGACATATCAGATTGGAAAAGACCTTCTGTAGTCTAACCTTCTTGTTCAAAACAGGGTCATCTAAGATGTCAGACCAAGTTACTGAGGGCATTACCCAGTCTGATCTTGAAAACTTCCCAGGATGGAGTCTTTACAAAGACTCTAGGCAACCTGTTCCACTGCTTTACTGTCCTTGTGGTGAAAAAGGTGTTTGATTTATCCAGTCTGAACCTCTCGTTTTAACTTTTGCCCTCTGTCTCTCATACCGATATCACAATCGAAGTTTAGCGGAGTCAGAAAATAACCCTCCATAATAATGTGAAAAGTGCTATGGCATCTTTAAAACCACAGGAGGAGAGCAAAGAATTATCCAATGCCTCTGACCTCCAAGACTTCGTTTTTGAAGAATGTTTGTCTCTAAGACTTTGCTTTCAGAAGGTGTCTTGAAGCCGTCCTAACTGAAGTTTGATCATTCTTTATACGGACATCAGAGACATATGGCCAGGCTTACTGGAATCTGCTGGTATTCTCAGAATGCCTGTTTACTGGGAGGCCAAAGGTGATACAGTTTGCTGGATCCATGCCTACAATAAGCATGCAACACATCTAATAGTACAACAGGGCTGAGGAAGGAGATTTTATGTGCCAGAACTTCAGGTGGTTGAGAATTGGCATCAGATCAAGTTCTTACTAAGGATCTGGCTTTATCTGTTTAATCAAGATTCTGATCCACGGTTGTCAGGTCTTGGAAACGTGTCCAATCAGCCACTGGAAATTTTAATCTTATTTTTATTTGGGTTCATGTGAACAAGCCAAGCCGAACTGTGAGTATATGATGATGTTTTGGTTTCGGCTGCCGCCGGCAACAAAAGCGCCACGCGGCCGCCCCTCCCCCCGCCGGCGTGCGGAGGAGAATGAAAAGAAACAGGCA
>Ga0065711_1000349_pt1 | contig 71450 bp, 44 predicted proteins | sample Hoacrofraction12_FD_59098 | JGI IMG/M metagenome (GOLD analysis project Ga0065711, IMG submission 59098) | Hoatzin crop microbial communities from Cojedes, Venezuela - Epithelial fraction 12 v2 (version 2) | ecosystem: Host-associated > Birds > Digestive system > Esophagus > Crop | place... | reverse complement strand
CCTAGAGCAGGCTGCACAGGACCGCGTCCAGGTGGGTCTTGAATATCTCCAGAGAAGGAGACTCCACAACCTCCCTGGGCAGCCTGTTCCAGTGCTCCGTCACCCTCCAAGGGAAGAAGTTCTTCCTCATGTTCAGCTGGAATTTCCTCTGCTTCAGTTTGTGCCTGTTGCCCCTTGTCCTGTCACTGGGCACCACTGAAAAGAGTTTGGCCCCATCAAGTCAGTTGAAATCATGGTCCATTTTATGAGGATCTCATAAGTAGGTGAGGTGGATGAGAGGTTCTTATCCCTGTTCTACCAGTGGGGAAATGAAGCGTAAAGAGATTACATCACTTGGTGGGGATCACAGAGGAAGCCAAGGGGAGAATAACAACTGAATCAGGGTCTTGGGAAGGCTGTTCTTTGGCTTTAATTAGTCTGTCAGAAACATGCCATAGTTTCTTATACAGTGTATCAGTAATTACAAAAGCATACACAGCAGTCTGTGTTTGGAGGGATGCCCAGACAGGAAAACAAAACTGTTTGCTGAGCAAGTAATGGGATTTGTATGAAGGCATAATAAATGAAATTCATTTTAAGGTAGCTTAGTAGATAGACGTCTGTGCAGGGAGGCAAGATGTACTCTGTACAGTGAGAAAATGCAGTAGTTATCATTTTATTAAATTACAGTATGAACATCCCTACTAATTTATTAACAAGTCTTTTAGTGGTTTTCTATGTCTGGAAACATAATTAATGTTGCTGGCAACAAATGCCACATCTGGCAGCGGAGAAGAATGTAGCACCTCATATTACTGCATTCAAGCAGACGTAGAGCTTGCTGCATGTAGCTGTGCTGCATGGGGATGTGCAGAGTGGTAGGTAGTGTCTGTCCCTGGGGACGTGCCCATCTCACCCTTTTGAGGCAAAAAAAGTTAAGAAGCAAAGAACCCTTACAGATCTTGCACCTTCTGGTAAGGAGAGTGATAAAAACATGGCCTGATACCTGGTCATCTTGGTGCCTTGGGTACCTGAGAAGAGTTTAGTTCTGTTAACCCTTGGAGAGGTTTGCCTGGCTGGAGCTCTCTGAATTTGCAGGATTATTTAGCACTCTGTATTTTGTAAAGATGATCCCATAAAAGGTGAGGGAGACCAGCTGATGGCTTTTTGGTGTGTCCGTACGGTAAACGGTAATGATTTTGATAGATTAAATGGCTGTCAATAGTTTCTTTACTAACGCTGGCTGAAGTTGTGAAGGCAATGACAGGCCTGTCCAGGTGATCCGAAGGACATACTGATGTGTGGATGGGTTGGAGCTAGACCCGTTTATCCGTCCCTTGCCATGCCCCTGGTAAATCTGGCCGTGAGGACCATTCTGCAGTCACAATGCCAGGGCTGCTCTTGGCTCTCCAGTCCTTCAGCAGGGCCGTGTTGTAGCTCTGCTCAGTGAAATCTGAAAAAACAGTCTTGCAGGATCTCTACGCAGAGCTGAGCCCTGAGCAGAAGTTGACTTTGGTGCAGTCTGCTGAGGGTTTTCAACAGAAATTTCATGAGAGTTCTCCGAAAGCCATTTTCCCATTCAGTGTCATTTTCATATGTGACAGCAGCCTTTTCTGAAGGAACACCCTAAAATGCTGGGAAAGTTGACTCATCTGTTACCTTTCTGAAGAATAATCTTTAATTCATGACCTGTTCTCGGTGGGCTGGATGCTACTTAGCCATGGATTTGAGGGGGAGTTTGGCTTGTTTAAAGGCTTCAGTATTAAGCGCACTGGGTTTAGTTGAATCTTTCTTGGCACATAAAAGCTTGGGAAGCTGATAAAGTGCACAAGTTCTGTTATTAATGAATTATTTCTTCTAAAACTTACTTTCGTATGTGATGTGGTTGTTGAAGAGGAAGAATGGTTTAGAATAATAACCAGGAGAAACAGAAAACTAGAGACAAGCTACGAGCTGCTCTGTGCCTCTCTGGATATTGTTGATGTTTCGCAAAGTCCGACAGTTTAAGGACTGAACAGTTAAAATACAGCTGATGATGAGAAGAAGCAGAGCTTGTTTTAAATCCCCATTCATGTCAATAGAAATAATTCTTGTTGGCTTCAAGGGTGGACTTTAGGTACGACTGTACGCTCCTAGTGCAAGACAGCGTATGTATTTGAAGCAGCCAAACCGGACAGTCCTACACGCGGGCTGTCTACTGCTGACAGCACAAGTGCTGGAGTGTCCCTTGGAGAGTTTCTTCGTTGCTGGGGAGAATGGTGGATGCAAGCTGAAGGGCTGGAGGCAAAATGTTAGTTTCTCTAATAAAAGCTCTCAAAGTATTCAGAACTGCCTGTCCAGTTTGTAGTGTCTAACTTCCTGGACTGTTTGTTTTGCAGAAAATAATATTGGGAAAGTTCTCAGAGGTGTTGTTTCAATGTATTCGTTCCTTTCCAGTCCTAGAGGAAGTTGTTATTGATAATGTGTTCCAGCAGCTTAGGAGACCGCACTGCAATAGGCTTATGAGAATCTTTCATGTCACTAAATCTGCATGAAAAATCACAAACTGGATTAAAAAAAATCCAGTTTATTCAAATGCTTACATTATTGAGATAACTTTTTTTTTTTAGAATCTGACGTAGTATGTGGCAGTTAGGAATCTCTCTCCTAAGTGGATGAAAATTAACTTTACAATTAATTTCAGCTAAAATATTTGAGTTATTTTCCATTCTACTTCTACATCTGATTAGCATTGTGCAAGGGATAGGGAGAATTCTCATGATCTCATCCTCAGTGGGGTATCTCAGGAAACGATGTAGCCGTGGTCTGGATAGAAGGGAGAGGACGAGGGTGTCTGCAAATGAGCATATGCTCGAGTCTGCCCTGTAACCGTATCTCACGCATCCAACTTGCATAACTGCAGGGTGAATACCTGCATACAAAGCAGCTAAGGAGTTCAGAGCTCTGTCCTAAGCCTACGTTTGGATTCATTAAGTCATTCTCCTTCTGCTGCATCTCAGGGAATTGCCTAACATACACTGGGACTCACCAAAGCCAAAGTTAGGGTTTTTCTGAGATTGCAAGACCTGCCACTGCCATGCGTGGCAGCACCAATGTGAGTGGCTGTTTGTTCATCCCACAGGCTGAAGAAGGAGAAAGCAAGTTCTCCTGAATGAACCCCCAAATCTCTTTTCATGCTGAACAGCTCAAGATGGGTGGCAAAATTTCCTTTTTGATTTATTTCCCCAGAAGCAGCACAGCTTAATGGTGATTTATGCACTGAAGCAGGTCTGACATTTAGATCCCTACTTGGTTCCTTATTACAATGTTATCACCCAGGCCACCTCTAAAGTCAGGGGGAAAATGGCTTCTTGACTAGAAGTAAATTTTTGCAAAGGTGGTTTTTTTTTCATTAGTGATGCTTAGGATTTTGTTAAAAACAAATAGCCAATTAAAAATCCTCAACCCAACACAGCTGTTAGCCAGTGAAAGACAGAGCTGTGTGTTTGCAAGCCTTGATGTTTTCAACCCTAGAAGGGAAAATATGTACAGCAAGTAAAGCACAGCACTGCGATCCATGCAGCAACTTCACTTTTGGGTGATGCTAATAGTCTAATGATGGCAACATCAGTCTCAAAGCAGGTCGGTTTATTCTGCCCAGCAGCAAGGAATGTGTTGTAGATATACTTGTAACTGAGATCTATCAGAACAACTGTAATGTATGTGGGGAAGAGAAAACCATATATATTGACAAAACAAATTTCAACAGAGTGTGCCAGGCACCACCTAAATGGGCACTGGGTGTCCAAATTGCTCATGCTAAGCCTTGAAAGTTGTCCCCTTGACATGTGAGAAAAGATCTTTTAAATGAAATGGAAAAGACCATGGAGATAGTGTTTAGTTAAGCAGCTGGATGCTGTGGAAATTATTAGCATTAGGACATTCAAGTCCTAGTGTCCTTGGCAATTTTTAGTCACCCAGCGCACGACAAAGTGAAACGCTGGTATAAACGTGTTAACAGTGAGAGCTGAGCATAATAGCAGGCATTGTATTCTCGTCATGCGTTCAGCAGCACGCTGTAAAAATTATCAGAGGAGTATGTCAGCAGGATGTAAGCATTTGCTAGGCATCTGTCTTTTGGGATTTCTGCCTGGCAAAGGCCCTTGGTGACATATCTTCCTACTTCCCAGTATCAATACAACAAGTATTTGAATATTTCCATATAATTTGTTCCGAGGGGAATATAGAGGATGTGAGAGAAGGGAAAGAGACTGAGATTCCTGTTTTACTTGGAGTAGGTTTTTCCCCCCCTTTCCATTAGTAAACTGAAAAACACCATCAGTTTGGGGGTTTATTTGATATGAAACAAGTAGTGGAGATGTCATTAGAGCATTTTTCTTCTTCAGAGCTCTGCCCACCAGTGCCTGTAATTGTAGTGCAGAGGGATGCTTGGCTTCTTGGCTTTGCTGTCTTACATCAAACACTTTTTAAGGGAATTTTTGACAATGGTTTCAGCACCTGGTTCTCAGCCTGCTGCAGGAAAATAGGGATGAGATCCTGGTGTATCACAAAGCACCACCTGAAGATGCATCCTTGTCTTTTCGTACTGAGAGGAGTTTAATATCAGTGGACACGGGGCATAGCTCCCGGCACAGACAGTGTATTGTACACTTTCAGGCAATGAACTCCGTGACTGGGGAGTCACTCTCCATCTCATGCTGCTAGGAACAGCGATTTAAAGGCCCCATTCAGCGCTCCAGCATGGCTCTGTTGCCGCTGCTTACAGCGCACACTGGGCTCCTCAAGACAGCAGTGGCTGGCGATAAACATGGAGCTAGTAAGGATGTATCTCATGAAGGTCCTTAGTGATCTGCTGATGGAGGAGGGCTACCCCCCGGCGCTCTTAAATAAAGAGTAGTTTTATGTAACCCAGGACCTCTCGGGAAGAGGAGGAATAGGACTGTTTGGGATCAGATGCTCTCTTGACCCGGTATTGTTTGCTCAAGTTTAGAAACTTGGCAGCCTCAAGCTTTCATTAAATTGTGATTTTTGTGTATTTAGAAAAGGCTACAGGAAGAGGTACGGCAGTTTTGGCAGAGTTTTCGTGCTGATTGTGAACTGTAAATTTTAATGTGAGCTTTATGTTTTTTGTAAGGTAGGAAAACTTCGTAGCTATTCTTCGCCTTTAAGTCTTTTGCTTTCCGCATCCTTTCAGACTGCTGTTGAGGTTGTTTCCACTGAAGCAGTTTTTGCCTCAAAGAGCACATCCCACGGCATTGCAAATGGGCAGCGGGCTCAAACTCTCACTGATGTTTTGGGGAGCAGATGAATGTTTTCGGTTAGCTGCCATAGTGATCCTCAACTGATTGGCCTTTGTGTCAGTCCTTGTGTAGAAGGAAGCCTTTACTTTACTGTAAGTAACCTAGCAGCTGCTCTGCTGAAATACTCTGATTTTAAACACGCACATTTTCATCTCTCTCTGCACCGTTTTTCACCTTGCAAAACATCTTTTAATCTTTCCCTGGTTTCCACAGTGCCAGATTCTTGATTGCCTGTTGTGTACCGTAACGTTTTCCTTGACTGCCAATGAATTCCCGTCTCGTTGTGAGTCGTCTTGTCCTGGAAAGCTGTCAGCTGTCTTCACCTCGCCAGGCAGGCGTCGCGAGTAAGAAGCAGTAGATAAAGAGGAATTGAAGTGAGGTCACTCAGCTTTGCCTTCTTCTCATTCATTCCTCTGGTTCCCTCACACTTTAATAGTCACAAGTGGTAACGTATTTTTGTTGAGATCAATCATAATGACATTTTTGAGAAATCTCTGCAGCTGGATGTTTATATTGGCACCAAGGTATGCTTAATGCGTATTTTACAGACCAAAGAGCTAATTTTGAGAATATGCTAGCAGCATTTTGAATGCCCTGTTATAATGCCTGCATTTGTAAATCGAGGCTTTGAATAGGTTTGGTTTAAAAGCCGAGGGAATTAGATGATCTTTAGACCAGTGCTGCAAGTTTAGGCCCTCATACAAAGTCAGTGGAAAATCAATTCGTCTTTCCATTTGCTGTAATGGACTTTTGGATCAAACCCATATTTTTAAAAGCATTTGAGTGCATGAATAGTGTCAGGTTTTTAGACAGATTTTTAATTTGCAAGACTGAGTGGTTGCTAGTGGAACCCCAGGTATGTAGACATCTGCAGATGGGGACTTCTGCCTCTGACTGACTGAAACAGAGCCCATATATACTTGTGTCCAAAAAAAAGGGAAGCCCTCTTCAGCCCGGTCTAAAAATCAGATGCTTTATTTTTATGAGTAGTTTATTAAAGAAATTATACTTTTAGAAATAATAGTGTGAAAAGACAGTCCGTCTTCCTCCTTCCTTAAAGAATGCTGGAAGTTTGGGAAAAAAGGGCTTTCCGCTGGTGGTTCAGTGTTCTGAAGGTTTAGCTGTGAGAAGGAGCTCCGAGCCAACCACTGCAGTCGTATGGCACCTGCCTTTACCGGAGTGCCACAGAAGCTGAACGAGTATGAGCAGAGCCTTGTAAAATACAACAGTAAGTTTCCCTGTGTTGGAAAAAAAAAAAATCAACAGAAGTGCTACTAATCTACATCATTATGCTATAGATCCTTCAAATGCAAATGGTTTATTACTTTGCCCGTACAATAAATTCGCTGCAAAAACAACTCCTCACATTCCTTATGTTTTTAACCTTGGCCTTGAGTGCTGAAAATGTTCTTTATTTAATGCTTCAGCATTCCTACTGCTTGGCAAGCTTGTGGTTCAGCACATAAGGGGAATTTGATTGAAAGGCAGCGCTACATTTAGGATCAAATTCTTAGTGGCCAATTCACTAAGGATGCAGCACAGCTCAGTGAAGGAGCTGCTAAGGGTTGTGGAAGCTGAGGTTCGTTCTGCTGAAAAGCAGTTGCCTTTTTAGTTAGTGCGGATTGGCAGAAGCCTTCTCCAGCAGGTGCCTTGATGTCCTCCGTTTGTGTGAAACCATCTGCAGGAGCGGCGGTGCCTCCCAGACATGCTGAGAAGCCGGGGTCTGCCGTAAGGCGTGGAAGGGCAGCTTTGCACGCTGCATCTTGCACCTCTTATATATGGATCATGGCAAATACCAGATAATATGGTTCTGCAAAAATGTCATAGAAATTTTAGTGCCCTCCATGGTGCATTTGTCAATGCTGATGACGTAAGCAACTACCAAGAAAATACTTTGTAAAGGGTCTTCTGAGTTGCAATCTTAACATGTGAGTTTGGTTGTTTTAAGTCCAGTCTGACTGCTCCTGGATACTTGCTGGTGCGCTCTTTTTTTTTTTTTTCTTTTTCCTCCTCAGCTGTATGAGCTTTATGTCAGAAGTAATGAAACAAAGAGAAGGTAAGATACTTACATGGAGAAAGTCAAGGCCATTTGAAGCTTCTTGTATGACTTATATCTCCTTTTGTTGCATTTGGTTGTTTGGCTTGAGGCAGGAAAGGGAGGTAGGAAATTTGCATGAAGATGGAATTACTTCTACTCTTTCCTCTTTGAATTTACATGGGCTACTCAATTTTTACTGAGGCCTAGGGGGTAATTTCATCAAGGTCCACTTAGGCAGCACATGAGATCAGCCTTCCAGATGCCGCATGTGGCTTCAGTGCCGCGCTGGGCAAGGACAGAGAAACAAACCCCACGCTTGCCTGCCCAACTGCAAGAGGCATTGTTTGTCTGGGATGTTGACACGGTCCTGGCAAAATGCGCTTGCAGTCTGGCTGTTGAGGAGGGTCCACCCTAGATGTAGCCCTTGGATAGCCCAAAGGAAGCCTGAGGAAGCCTTGGGAGCCTTCACAGTTCTGCCATGGTGAAATATTACCTTGGCCGCCGTCCTGGAGCGGTTACATGCTTTGCCAAATTTGAGCTATAAGCAAATAATGAACGTGTCTGACAGGCGTATTCCTCATCTTTAATCATTCGTGTGTATAAAGAGTTTTGATATTATTTGGATGGAAAGTCCTAGCTGTGAAGAGCAATCCTTGCTCTTATCAACAGAGTGTTTGCAAATCCTGTCAAACTTGCATTTTAGGGAAGTTTAAAACTACCTCATTGTCCTGATTTGAAATCCAAAGAAACAAAGTGTTCCAGCTCTTTTCAAAACATATTGCTGGACACAGAAACACTTACAAACTTCCAACTGGCTGCCTGAGTCCGTACAAAAAGGTAGTGGTAGGATAAGGAATTTCACCAGGTTTTTCCCCGTCCCGGGTTGTGTCCAGAGAGCTGCGTTACTCTGGCTGTAACTGTACAGCCACTGGGGAGGAAAAAGCAAGCCCTATGTAAACTACTATTTTAAAAGCAACTTGTAACCTTTCACAGTTACTCAGTTACTTCTTTTCAAGTTAGGAAAATCTAGCTTTCAGTAAAAGGCAAGAGCTCGGGGAAAGGTGCACCAGGGAGCTGGATGGCCAAATTACCTTGAAATTCAGGAGAAACTGGATATTTGAACTCTTTCCGTTTCTTCTGAAAATCTCAGCCTTAGTCTCTCCATTGCAGAGAGGTTCTCTGCAGTCTGGTGAAAAATTGTTCCCTTTCAGAGCTAAGTAAATCCTAATGATTTAAATCCATCTTTTACATGTGTTTGGAGGCAGGGGGTATGTTTGTTTATTTATTATAGAATACACTAGCTAGCTGTCTGCCTTCCACTGGCACAGAGAAATGCAGTGAGAGACCCCATTGAAAACCAGTATTAGTGGCGGATCGAGGCTGCGGGGAGCAGCCTGCACATTTCATAAAATACAGAAGGGAAGGTTGCCTGGATTACCCTTCCCCAATCTTTTTTTCCATACACTTTCAATGCCATTTTGAACAATTGCATACATTTTTGATTTGATTTTATTAGTTTTCTTTTTTACTGCAAGGCACTGGCTTTGCTTCAGAGCGGGGATTGAGAAGTTTGCCGAACAACGCAACAGGGCTGAACGTTGAGGACAGATCTGGGTGCTAAAAGCTGCTTTGCGTTTCATTTTGTCTTGTCCCTGACCCAAACTGTATCGTTGGGTCATTCCAGAAAAAAACCTGAATGATCACCAGCAGCATCAATGTTCAAGTTCACTTGACTTTTGCACATTTTGCTTTGCAGCCCAGGTTACTCATGATAAAGGCTTTCTATGAAGGGTTGTGTCGTACAGTCCGAGGCCAGCTTCCATACTTTAATTTCTTGGTTTCTCTGGAAAAGCCATGTTTTGATTAGGGGTTTTCCCCCAATTTTTTGTTAAAAGCTATTTAATCTTGCAGAAAGCTTTGGTTTTAGCTGCTGACAATTAGGACAGCTAGTTAAAAACCACTTCTGGAATGGGTTTTGGCTTGCTTTGAGGTATTACATCTCTGCAGAGAAAGCGGGAACAGATCCTGCTGGGCACAGCACCGCTCCTCAACCATTAAGATCCAGCATCAAGGCTGCCTGCTGCGATCGAAGCACCGCAGCCCCACGGGACTAGCACGGCTTGAAGCTGTCTTTGCATCTTGCTGTCCTCGGAGTAGTTGACTACTGACCAAGCGTATGTCAGCCTTCCCAGGCTGAACTGCTGGGAGCAGCTGTAGGGTGAAGAGAGAAAATGAGGGAACAGTTTGTCTGCATGGGTTAATACGGACTTGTCACGTCTCCTTTGCTCACCTCTTGGTGCTTCGTGCGGCGTGGTGTGTGGCTGTGCCATCTCAGCGCCTTGGGGCACGGGGCACCTCAGCTGGCAGAGCGATGTGCCGCTGAATCCACGCCTTCAGAGCGGGGACCAAGGTTCAGGTGAGCCGATGTTCCCAAACCTTGGCCTCCTGCCACATGGTCCCGCGTGCAGCTACAGCGTGCCCTTACGGTATTAAGGTCATTCGGCTCATTGCGGGGGACTTCATTCATTTCAGTTGAGTGGGCTGTAAGTAAACTCCGCGGGGCTCCTTCCTTCATTGTCAGTAGCGAAATTGCAAGTAGCTCAGTGCTAGTTTTTTCTTGCTTCAGTCATTTTCTCCAGCAAAAGTCAGGGGACAGCCCCTTTGGATGGAGAGAGCAGCTCTGAGGTCCGAGAAGCCCAGGGCAGTTCTTCATGCCACCTCATGTCGCTGAGGTCAGCTCTCCTCCCTCCTGTCCTCTGGCTCCCAGAGAGGGAACCTTTGCACACTGCAATTCCCACCAAAGCCTCTTTGCTTCTGCTTACATTTTAATCACTTATTTAGAGAAATTGTCTTTTCAGAAGAATCTGCGGGATGTGCCCTGAGCTCACCTATGTATTTTTAAAGAGCTTTTAGCTGATTCCCCTGGTGTGAATGATAAGATTGATTAGGGGAATAAAGACCTGTTAAAACAGAGAAGTAAGAGGTCATTCATTACCCTATACCACCGCATACTGCTTGGTTTCCAGCTATTAAGAATACATGAGATATGGGGCTATTGGAAGTAGACACACAATCCTTACTTTTGTACTAACATAGACTCTAGCCCATGTAATTTAACAGTGTCCTAAAAGTCCTGCTTATATTTTACAGGCTCCCACTTCGAAGTGTGATACTGTTAGCACTCGACATACAATGGGCATTAAATTTCAGCACTTGTTAAATTACGAATAATTGTCTCCGCACTGCTCAGTTTTGTGTAAGGAAAGAGCCAAGCAAGATTTCCACATTAATGACCAGAGCTCGGTTGTGCCATGCCTGCCAAGTAGCGGAATGCGCTCACGTCCCCCGTCACATTTGCACTGCTTTTTGGGATTTGTAGATATTTATTACCAGCTAAGGAAGTTTGAGGACTTCAGGGTAGCCTGTTGGAAATGTGTGGGAACATCTCTCAATAAGCAATCTGTGACTACTTTGGCTTAAGGTGAAATTTAGCGTCCAGGCGAGCCTGTAGAGGAATAAAGACGTGCTTTCTTTCCCCCTGCAGCACGCAGAGCTGGGGCTGGGAGGTGAGGGTGGAACAACACCAACAGTGTTCCTGGACACCCGGCTGCCTCCCCTGCCGTAGTTTTCCACAGTGGCAGAGGGAGTTGAGCAATCTGCAGAGGCAAGGCAAGCCTTTAAAGGAAAATTATGTGCATAGAGAAAAAGAAAATAAGGCAGGGTAGTGACTCCCAAGCCGACATCTTCACTGTGTGCCTTCAGTCAGTCTCCAAGCAACCGGCAACGTAACAAGGACACAATGAGTCAGCCTCAAACAGTGCCGTTTCTGCACCTTCGTAGAGAGGTTTGTATATATTCAGTCTCTATGAACCCAACTTAGCTTCCTTATCCACACTAATTTACTAAACACGAAGGGCTGGCAGGCGCCTGGGCATCCCGCACGCTCGGTGCGGGCTCCTCAGCCAGATCTCCAGCTGGAGCAGCTGGGTTGCCGGTCACCGTCCCCACGTCTGCCAGGCCCCTCGGCAGCCATCCCCAAAGCCTACAGCTGGTATCCCAGAGACTCCTTTAACTGCACAGCTTTTCCAAGGCTTCGTGCGGAGTCCGTTCGTCTTCCTCTGGTAGATTTGCAGCTTGCCTGGGCTTTGAAGGATGAAGGCGCGCGGAGATGGGTAAAAGCTCTTCTGTGAAAAGAGGTCCCTGAACTCCTGAGCGCGCGCGCGGGGAATATAGGTGCGAGATGCCCGGCGTGCTGGGGTTTCTTGGCCCCGTCTCGGCGGCGATGTTGGCCGTACCTGTGCTTGGCACAGGTAAGCGCCGTGCTGAATGCCTGGTCTTGATGCCGGCGCTGCTGCCGCAGACAGCGCAGCTCGCTGTTTGGCCGCAGGAAAACACACTGGGGTAGTTTCATCTATTTTAGGTGCGTCATTGGAACCGGCTCAACACAGATATAATAAAAGCACACTTTATAGCAGAGAGGAAACTACTGAAAGAGAATACTGTTGCAAAAAAAAGCGTGAAGGAAATTTCCACTGGTCGCAGCTGGGTACGGCCTCTGGTGGTACCTTCTTCAGTCCCCGGCACTATTCTTTCAGGAGAGGTCAATGTTTGTGATTTTTTTTTTTTTTTCACAGTCAGGACACTTTGGAGGCCATTGCTGAATGTAAGAAATCAGAAGTACAGTTTACATTGGTTTGGGTGTGAAGAATGTTAATGAGCACATCTGCAGCCCCTGACCGGCCCTGAGCTGGGTCCTGCAGGGAGGCCACCAGACCGGGGGCTCTCCAGGTCTCCTCGGGCCTGACTGTTGGCTCAGCCACCGCTGGTGCTTCTAGCCCTGGTCCCATCAAAAAGCTTCAGAAAAAAAGAGTGGGGAGGGGGACGATGACAAGAAAATTAAAAAGCAGCATTTATTGTTTGCTTTGACTCATTAGCCCCATTCTGCTGGCAGTAATTGCGGCGGGCTGGCAACAAAAGCCAACCCAAACCAACAGCACTGTGGAACGCGTAATTTCTTATAAAGACGGCAGTCCAAGCACTTGGGATCCCTGCAGAATTTTTACTGTAAAAAAACCCAAAAAGCTCTTCTTCACACCAAGTGCTGGCCCTCAGCTAATGAGTGGAACCAAGGAGCCCAGGGGAGAGCCCTCCCCTGCCAGCAGTATGGGCAGTGCCCGCTTCATGGCACCCTCCCGAGAGCTTCTTGGTGGAAGAGCCATGCAGGGACACAGAACCCTGTCCCCTCGCGAGGCGAGGCGGGAAAACCTTGGCAAAACCTCAGGATTTTGGCATGGGTAAAACCCAAGCCTGGGCTCTCTCTGGGACACACCGGTGTTGCTGTGTTGGCTTTTAATGGGAACTAATCGTCAGGCTCTCGCGGTAAAGGTGGCGGTGAGTAGCGTCTCCTTGCCAGTGCCAGACTGCCATGACGGTTGCAGCACATCATCCTTCCACAGGAAAATGCCCCCTTTTCATCAGGGGTCGTAGCAGCTGAGACACCGACCTTAATTTAGGTAATCTCTAGGTCTGTTTGTCTCCATGTATTATGTTTTCACCCGTCTGGCCAAGTTTTGTCATTTTCTTGAACGATGCAAACTTATTTTTTTTCTCATCTTCGGTGTCAGTTTAAAAAAAGGCTTTTCTGGAAAATAAGGCTTTAAAAAAAGGCTTTGAAAAAAGGCTTTTCTGTTTTGAGGAAAACAACAAAAAAAGAAGTTTATGTATTAAAGTAGAAAACTTCACTCACTTTAAAACACCCGGCTGTGAGGTTGGCTCAAAAAAGATTTGTTAACCATACAGTCTTGATCCAAACCAAAAGATTAGACTTCATGGATAAAGATTCATATTTATTTTGTAAATTCTGGTACATGTTCTTTTAGTCTGCTGGGAAAAAAAAAAATCACTGTAATTTATTTTTACCTTTTCACTACTTCTTTCCCCCTCCCCCATTTTTTACATTCACCTTTAGTCTCCACGATCTATAAAAATAACCCTAATTTTCTTCTGCTCTGGATAAACCAGTAGCTATTATAAATGAGAAGAAAAAGTCCCTTTCATATTGTTGATATTGGATGTTTGTTTAATTTCAGTAGGGCTTTCTAAAGGTGTAATGCAAGTAGAGTTTATTACTATTTGAGTCTTTAATTGCTGTAGTCATATTTTTTTACAGCTCCTTATTTTTATGTTTAAGAGTCCCCAGACACTTTGATTTATTGGCATTGGTGAATGATTGATAAATGATTGAGGTTAAATAGAAAAACTGAAGGCATTGTATGAAACAGAACTGGTGCCAGAATGACCGTGCAGGACCCACCAGTGTATTTAATGTGATGCATACTACACAGCTGCTGTAAGCTACAGCCAAAGCTACCACAAATATCAACTGTTCCCTGGGAAGGGAGAAAAAAAAAATGTAATAACAAAGAGTGGGGGGCTTTTCTCTGCTAGTCAGGAGGAGTGTGGTTTGTTCTGTTGCAGTCTAGCTTTTCATTTCAGTGTCTCAGGGTGTTTATTTCTGGAATATCATAACCACAAAAAAGAAAAAAGAGTTACAGACAGGAGTTTTCACAAGCACCTAAAGCAGTTAGGCACCTGATTTCTGTGACGTTTTGATGGGAGCTGGTCATTTTTTTCTCTTACGCTCTTTTGAAATTGCAAACAAGGGTTTCTGTTTCAGGCACGCTGAGCACACACAGCTTCCACTGGCATCAGTCGCTGTTCTGCTTACAGACAGATTTTGGGCTCAGGTGCCTGGCAGAACCTGTATTTTTATATCACTCATATTTTTATCCTAAATTACAAACATGCAAAGTAAGAAGTAATGGGTATTTATTCCCGGACAAATGCAGAAGACACTTTGCTGAACAAAATGCTTCTGCTGGTAGCCCTTTCCATATGTAAGGCAGGTTGCTTTTGTTTCTTCAGGTCTTCTAATATATTGAAAAATTGATGCTTTAGGAGGAAAAGCACAGGGATAAGTGCACGGTGCCTGTGTTGGAGAGGGGATGGTCAAACACTGCAAAAGCTGAACAACAAGGATTTATTGTCAACTTTTCTTGTGCCCTTGGCTTGCTACTTAATTCCTAACTTCTAAAGCTCCCGATGTGCTTCCCTGTGGTGTACGTTAGGAGGTGATAGCTCCCAGGGCAGGCGGTGGGTGCTTCTGCGGGGCCGAGTCCCCAGCGCAGGGCAGAGCCGGCCTCAATGGCTTTGCATCCATGGCAGCGTTTCATGGAGACCTGCGGGTAACTGGGAACGGGCTGTGGCCACCAACACTTCTGTCCGACCGGTGAGCGGATCCGGTTCCTGGCCAGGAAACGGGGGCTATCTGCTTCAGCAGGAGTGTCGTGTTAAACGGAACGAAGACCTGCACCCTGACAGGCGCCAGCTGACTTCGGCTGGGATCTGGAGCAAGCCCAGCTACGGCATATGTTCACAATCAAAAAGTCATTAAAAATTCACATTGACAAGTTACTCAGCTTTGGAGCCTGTCTGTGAAACTGTGCGCTCCGGCCGATGCAGTAGCTCAGGCTCGATGCTCGTGGTAATCTTTCCTAATCCTACGAATCTTTAGGAGCTAGGAGAACAGTACTTACTCTGGTTGGATTTTCATTTTCTTAATCTTTAAGGAATGATTTCCTTTCCACCAGGCTTGGCGCAGATGTCTTCTGAAGGGCTTAGCCCTGAACGTCATCTTTCTTGGCAAGAATCCTGATAAAACTCAGTGGGGAAAAAAAAGAGTAATTAATTTTGTCCCTATGTTCATCGTGTGGGCCGGTGCAATCGTCTGGTTTGGGCTCTGATTTTGGTTGATAAATATAAAGGACATGAAGAGGGATGTGTGTGAGCCCCCCCCACCTTGGGATGCAGCTGTGGAAAATCCAGAGGAAGCAGCTTGTCCATAGGCACCTTAGACATGAAGTGAGGTGCATGGTAACGTGTGACAAGTTAGATCAAAACACGTTTGTTACGGGTTTAGTAAGCACTCTGGCAGTGAAAAATAATTTGATACCGAAAAAGCAACAAATTAGAGGTTGCGGCAATTTGCTGTTGGCAACCACACTTGCACTTGGGTGCGGCGTGATTGACAGGTACTGCAGGCTTTCCCTGAACGCCAGTGCCACTTGAAAGCACAGTGGACTTCACCCTCTTCTGTGGGGAGCTCGACATTTCCCACTAAATATTTCTCTTGGTCCTGCCCTGCTCTTACAGAGCGTGTCAGTGGTGCCTGCTTCCCGAGGGACCGGGCTCTCTCTGGTGGTCTCCTGTAACACGTCAGCAGGGATTCCCGTCTGGTTTCCTACACGGCGGCTCCACCAAAAGTGGAGATGTAACTGAAGTTTGTGCTGTCCTCCTTACCAAGATCTCTGTACCGTCCTTCTGTCGCCGCTCTTCCAAAGGTGCAGACAGCCCTTGAAGGAAGCAGAGGAGAGAAGCAGGAGAAGATGAGCGAGAAGTCCACTTTTGTTGCATCCCAGGGAGAAATCCAGCCCTGGAGCAATTGCTTGAGAACCCAAATTCTTAGCAACTTCTCTGTGGTGTGACAGTCTTCGGAAAAATGAAAATCATGAAGTAGTCAATCCTTGCTCAGAGTCGAGCTTTGGATAAATTAGCAACTCTTCAAGGCACAGTTCTGTTAATCGCCAACAATTACATACTTTGTTTTTACATTAGGCCAGCTGTGCTGAAAGTTCCTGTGCCTCTGGTGTGTTTTCCATTTTTTGATGGACTTGATATTAAACCTCAACAATCAGGAGCTTGTTTTTATGTTGGAAAAAGTTTCCTGTGTAATCTTTAAAATTAGCTGGGTAATTTTAGCTCTTCGCTATTATTTGCAGAGTTTTGTTTGTTTGTTTATGAATCCCTTCTTCCCTCATTTTGTTTATTCAAGTACGGTGTTTTTGACTTTGAGGTTATTTTTACATGACAAACTCTTACTTGATCCCAGAAAGAGATGCTTCTAGTTTGAATTAATGCAGGTCTGAAAAACTTGGCTGCATACTTTTGGCATATTAATGGTTTGATAAGGTGTGAAAATATGTTTTTTTATGTTTATTTGCAGATCAGTTAAACGCAGTGTAAACCAATTTCTGAGATTGTTTACTCTCATGCATTTGTTCCGGCACGCAGACTAACCTCACTTTTGGGATGTGGGGACGAGGACAAACACAGGACTGTGTAAATGCAATGGGTGTGCTTGCCACAGCTGAACACGCGGTTCCCAAAGTTCAGGACGTGTAAAAATATGCGGTAAGAACGCTGATGGCCTGTGCCAGGCAGACAGTGCCGCTGAAGGGTGGGGCTCCGAAACGCCCATACAGCATTTGGATTTCTTTCCCTTCTTTTTCCTCTTTAGAAAGGGGAGTGAGTACTAAAGGAAAACTCTCCTTCTTCGCCCCTGATTTAAAGAGAAGGCGTGCAGCAGCCGAGGGCGCCGTGGCTGTAAGGTGCAGGTTGCTTGCAGGGGAGAAATGGGTAATAACCGGCTCAAAGCATCGATACTGGGCCCTGTGGGGGTAAAATGGGCAGAGGGGTCCTCAGCACAACTTAATGTCAAGCCCGTAGCGACCAAGCATTGACTGATGGTGTCCACATCACAGGTGGAGGACTGAAGTCCCCGTGTGCCAGACCCACAGTGCCTGGACGGGAGTGGGGCGAGCAGATGTCCCAGTGCATCCCAGGCTTTTGCTTGGACCTCAGCGAACCTTGCTGGAGTCTGGTCAGCATGTCTGTGTTTCAGGAGGTGTGAAAAGCGTGGATAATTCCCCGAAGTACCGAAGTAAGCAGGTCCAGGAAAGGGCATCCAAGGGCTCTCCCAGCCTAGCTTGGTAATGGGATGTCAGCCGAGGCTGGCGATGGTCGGGCTGACTCATGCTCTGGAGCAGTCACCAGCAGAGGTACAGTGACCTGCATGGCGTGAGTTTGGATCCCAGTTGTTATCACAACCATGGTAGGTGCTAGCTGGCACCTTTGCCAGCTCGGCGAGCACAGAGCTTGCTGGGGTTGTGTGTCTTCCACTGGTGGCGGGGGAGAGCAGGGAGGCCCGCTGCCGTGCTTTCGGTCCCTGCCGCCTTGCCCTAGCAGCTCTCACAACCCCAAATACACGCAGGAGTTAAAATAAGTGCCCTGTTGAGAGAGGGGCTGACTGTATTGCAACAGTGAAGCTTTACTCCTCTGCAGAATAACTCTTCTTTCTTTTTAATACCCAGTGCAGGAAGTTGGTGCTCTTATATCTGTGTAATAAATTTATGGTTTTCTGAGACCCTCCATAAAATGAAACCTGCTGTGGAGCTGGTCCAAAGCCCATATGAGTGAATCACATGGACTCCCGTGGATTTGGCGGAGTTTATGAATCAAGCCCTATAGCTTTCAGTATATCACAAACAGAAAACTCTGTGTTATTATTTTTGGTGAGTCACTGGCTCTTAGATAGTTCGTAATGGGGGAGCGGTGCCTTCAGTCAGCACTCTTCCCCGAGGAATTACCTCTCTGCCCCTTCAGAAAAGCAACTTCTGTTCGTTGGAGCAGATTTTAATTTCTGTGATTTCCATAGTTAACCATTTATTGGAGAAATTCTAGTGACTTTTTCTCTCTCCTTGCCCCAGTCCTTACTGTCTAATACAGCAAATCTCTATCATGTGATGAAATCCAGAAGAGTGAACATGTGTTTGAGTGTGTGTGTGAGAGAGAGAAAGATGACCCCTCTTCCAAATTACCAGCGTGGCAGGTGGTCTACTGTTAGTTCTCCAGTTAAAGCACTAAATCATATTAATATTGCAATTGGAAATTTTGCTCATGGTGCATCTGTTAAATCTTTAATCTCTTTTACTTCCACCAAGTAATTTGGCCAAGAAACATTTGTGCAACTTCTTTCTCTGTACTTGTTTTCGCCAGTTTAATTACAGTATATTTTAAAGTCACGTATTTTACATATAGCCTCAATGTAGTTTTCAAATCCTCTACTCATTTTTAATTTGCACAATAGTTGTGCATCAGATCTCTCATCTAACTAGAGTATAGCATTACTTTGATTTTCCCCTTGCTCAATGCTGTTGTCGAATTACAGACCTGAACTGAAACCTGGTGAGAGTAATGGGGAGGTGGGTGTTTCTGACTCCACTGGACCTTGGAAACAGCACTGCACTTCTAGGGGTCTGCGTGCGGAGTTTTTCCTGAGTTTCGTGTTAACTTAAGCTTAACTAATGCTAACAAAAGCTTTATTCTGCTGACTCCAGTTGATATTTGAGGCTGTATGGATATTTGTGAGGGGAAAAGCTTCTACCTACAAAAAATTCATGCTTTAACTATCCTGCTTTGACTATTCCCTGGGATATTCCTTCAGGCCTTTCTGGCATAGTCTCATCCTGAATTGCTGACACACTCCGTGAAAGTATAGTCAGATCAGGGAGTCTTTCACCCAGGTCCCAGTGAAGATGTCTGGCTCTTCTCCCCCTTGAGCGGGAATGTTGCCAGACCTCTGTTAAGGAAAATCCATTCCCACTCTATAGAAGAAGGAAAAAAAAGTGTTTGTCCGTTTGTGGTATTTTTAGATACATTTTAAAACGTGTCAGTTGAGTAGGTGTAGATTGCCTCTTACCCTATGCTTCTACAGCTCCTGGCTCAGTGAGATCTTGAAGTTTTGGGGCATCATGGGCATCATGAATCTTGATGTCTTTCCCGAACCATGGAATATCATTGCCTGTACCTTCCACACTCCAAAATCAGGTAGCTTTACGAATAGCCAGAATGTAAAGAGGTCTAAGGGTTGTTTTCTTCATGCGTCCACTTCTTCCTTTTGCACACTGGTCTTTGTTTGCTCTGCAGTAGCGTCTGTGTGCCGCAGATCTGGGCCTGTCGACCTGGATCCTCTGCATGATTATACAGAACCAAAAAATTGTACTGGCCTACAGAAGAGAATCGTTTTTATATGCTCTTACATGGCATTTCCAACAATTTGGGGGTTTTGTTGTTTGTTTGGTTTTTTTTTCCTTTGTAAAATGATACCGAGTTTCTGGTTTTGTTTCGGAAAGGCTTTCCTCTGTTTCAGTACGGAGTAAAAGTGTCTGTTCAGCTGCTCTCTACCCATTTCCCCACTTAAACTGTCAAAGTGAGAAGTTATTGCTTCACATTTGCATTCTGGAAATGTCACCGGAGCCTCCGCAAGGCATTAGATTTTGCGAGGATTTGTTCAAACGTTTATCGCTGACTGCTGCTCTAGGGGGATCGGAGTTTTAACTGCTGCTGGCAAAGGAGACGGCGACAGGCTGCCCGTGTCCGCTGGAGGCTGCAGCTTGAAAAGTCCTCTGCTGCCTTTGCTTTTGGGTTTCGGCATGCTTACAGCTGATTAAGCAGACCCCCACCAGTGAATATTTGTATTCTCCAAGCTCCACGTCCTTCCCTTTGTGTCAGTGGCATGACTGGAGGCGCGCTGCCTCTCAAGCGGGCTGAAAACACGGCTTCTTCGCTAGAGACAAAGCGTCACCCGTGGCAGGCAGCGTGTTTAGGCTGAAGGGTCCCAGCACGCGGCAGCCACGTAGTGAGGCAGGCTGGCAGCCCTGCACAAGGCACTGCAGGCTGGCAGCCTCATCGCAGGGCAGGTTCGAGCATTTCTCCTTTCTGCTTGTCGCGGCACCTTGGGTATCTCTGCCCCTCGGTTCCCTCACCTCTTGAGCGTGGAGACTGGTATCTGCTCATATCAGAAAGGGTTTGCGAGGACGAACGATGGGTTTGCGAAGTGCGGGGAATAATGGGGAACATTTAGGTAGACTTTTTACTTAGGTAGACTTAAGATTTTTAACGTTTAGGTTACTTTTATGACCCATAATGATCTAAACAGTGCTTCTCTGGGTGCGCAAAACGCTGTTGTCACAAAAGCCTCAAAGTGAACTTTCCAACACGCTGGAGGATACCCTGCTAACTAGCATTCCCCTGCTTGTAAGCTTTCAAAGGCAGCTTCCTTGTCCTTGCTGCCCATCAGGAATACCTAGGGATCACGTAAAGCACTCACTGGATTCTTAATCGGTCAGTAGCAATAACACTGTTTTCCTTTTATATGGCATTATAATGCAAGGATCTGAACAAAGCACTCCTCCTATTATATTAATTGATAATGCTTAATAACCCCTATGGGGTAGATGGTAGTTATTCTACTCATGTACAGGCAGGGAGGTGGAGATTCAGAAGGGTTTGGCGACTGTGCAGTGTCACACCCGGTTATTAAATCCCATGTCTTCTGGCACTCTGTCCTGATTTCCAGCAACAGGTATCCTATCCAGTCCCTCACATGGAAAAAGACAAAAAGCAAGCTGCTAAACTGATGGGCTTTTCAAAAACACAGATTTGGGGCTTGATCCTGTCCCTAGTGCCTTCCTCAGAGTCGGAGGCCCCAGCATGAGGAAGACTGCTTGTCCACTTAGGCGATTGCTGGCCCAAAGAGTTTCCAGATGCAATTATCTGCTCTTAAAGATCTTTTTGATAACTGGTTACAGTGTTGAACAGGGAAAATGGAACCGTCAGAGAAATGATGCTTAAAACTACTCTTTGGAAAAGCGCAGCAATCTCGTCCTTCTGGTTTCATGTGGATTGGCATGGTAACAAGCATCATTTCTCCCTTTACTACTTCCCTCACCCCCCAACTTAAACTTTATGTCTGCTATAAAATGTTGTTTGAGAGATGCTGTCACATCCCTGGCATGATGATGTATGGCAGTAGTAACACAATAGGGATTGTGAGCGTCTGGAGCAGGGGAGAGATCTCGGGAGCAAATCCAGAGGTGAAACCAGTGGAAGATTTATTTTGCTCCCGTGCTTGCTTGCTGTCTGGAAGAAGCCTCTGCTGCAGCACCACTGAATCACTCCTTACAGCCAAGTTTTATATTAATAGCTGGCTTGAGTCAAGCTTAGCACAAGCAAGCACTTTATTTCCATCTGCCCGAGACACACATTAACCTTGTTCTTCCTTCATATGATAGGGTCAGCCCCCATTTATCCAAACAGCCCAGAAGCTCCACTCCGGAGGCCAGGACTGCGGCAAGCCCTTGCACCCCTTCCCCGTCCCATGCTGCTGCAACCTCGTTGCTGCCAGCTGCTGCACAGGGTGGCTTTGCACATGTGTGCTGAGGGGACATCGCTCCTCTCCATTGATGGGAGCTGGAGGTTGAGATTGTCTCCTGTTTCTCCAGAGGGAACTGCTGGCCGGTGGGGCTTCTGCCTCTACTGGCATCCAGAGGCATGGCGAGATGGAGGGACTATCTCCCCCACATTCGTCTTCTGCCCAGCCCCATCCTCCAGTGCCACCCTGGGGTGAGGAAGGGTAGGATGGATTCTCCCTTTATCCGGCATCGTGTCTTGTGTGCTGGGTACAATGTTTTAAAGGGTGGTAACAGGAAAGTGATTTTTGCCTCTGCTGATACTCTTTGAGGGTGACTGAAAATACGTAAGTGGTCACATGCTCCCTTAAATTCTTAGTGCAGCCTCAAGGGCCACATTTCCCAACCGTCATTGGCTCCCTATAAAAAAAGTAACGAGTTGTGTGATTTAAAAACGAAACACCTGAAGATATGTTTGCTTTTATTTCCTGTTTAGTTTTTAAGTCTGAGGATGTGCTTTTCACATCTATGTGACTGCATGCCTCAGGGAGGTGTCCTGCTTTCCCCCACATTGGGTGGCTGGTGAGAGGCTTGGTGAGGTATGTCAGCTAGGTAGGTATGTCAGCTAGGTAGCCTAATCCCTTCTCCCAGCCACTAAGACTGTAAGAACACGGTGGTATTATGAAGCTTGCTATATAATCGAAGCAGCTGGTAGCGAGGCATTCCCAGATACTGGGTCTTCAAAATGTAGTCTGTGTTTGAAAAACTGAAGTTAATTCGAAACAAAATTGTCTTGAACTTCAAGAGCACATATATCTGGCTCTGGCAGAACCGTTGGTCCTTCGTGAAATGAATTCTTGGAGGTTCACATATCTCTAGAGGCTGAATTATAACCAGTACATCTCTCATGCACAGTCCAACTTTGACAACACCAGTACATTCATAAAGGCTAGTTAGGGTTTGGTTTTTTTCTCCCGTTCTTGTTTGTGTCTGGATTGGCTGCAGGAAAGAGCGACCGTTTTGAAATGGATGAAAGTCTGAGTAATTCCTAAGATCCCAAACACAATCTGCGAACATCAATTAAATCAATGAAGCAGCACAAGTTGTGCCCGATGCACTGGGAAGTTGACAACAGGTTTGCTCATCCAGACCTCACTCATACAATTTTTCCAGTGCAAATGGAAGCCTCCAGAGACTTAGGATGTGCAGACTGTGCAGGCTGCATAGTGCTATCAGCCCCTGAATCGGCTGCAAACTGTTCTGCCATGGGACATTGGAGCACGACTGCTCGATTGCTCTGCAAGAGCGTTTGGAGCGGAACTCCCCAGAGCAGCATTTCACTGGTCATTTGGACTGAAACAAATGACACATTGAAATTACCCCTCCCCACCCCTGCAAGATTTCAGGCAGTCTTGCTTTTATTTTTGTTTGTTTGTTTATTCATGTATTTAAAAGAAGAAGGTATTGCAGTGCTCATGAAAAGCCAGTACCCAGCAGGACTGGGAACAGCCTGAAACGACGCTGGCAAGCGTTGGGCATTTCCCTCACCCCGCCGAAGCACCCCAGGCTTTCCTCACAATAGTCCTATTCCTCTCCTGTGCCCCTCCAGAGCAATGACTGAAAATTGCACCTCTGTGTTGATCTCTTGTTGGTTTTTAAACATGTAGCACGTATGTGTTTTAGTCTTTATTAGCCACCATTAAAAAGTAAATGAAACAAGGAACAACAATTGAAGCTTTTATTTCAAGCAGAGCTGGCTTAAACAAATGATCAGTCCTTCAGCTGGAGGAGTCAATATAGTGATTACAAAAAGCAGACCAGAAAACATACAGAACTGCTTTAGGAAAAGAAAAAAATAAAAGCCTGAGACAGTGGGAAACAGAGAGTTGGTTGTGCATTTGATCAAGTGATAGACACAAATGAAGGGGACAAGGGGTGCAAGACCTTGTGTCGAACAGCATTTCATTTTAAATACCCCAGCTTAAGCCTGTTCGTTGGAAGGGAGTTTGTGTGAAGAAAGGCGGGATATATTACCGTGCCTACCAGCAGTGACAGGGCATAAAGAGCAGCAGCGTTTGATCAGGCTTTCACAGGTAATGTAATGTTTCCACTAGGAATGAAGCATAAAACTTCTTAGGTTTTATAATGCAGGGGAGGGGGAGACTTGTAACAAACAATAGTTTAGTGGATGTTTGCAGCTTAAAACAGCGCACTAAAAAGATACAGAACAGTCTTACTGCTTTACAGAGGTAAGGCAAAACCTCTATCTGTATGACCTGTGCCAGTGTGCAGCAGCCCAGGACACAGGGCTGTAATAATTTTTAAAGCTTAAAAGACAACTGTAAATGTTTAAATGAAAATCATAGCAATAGTATTATGAATATGACTCCATAGTTTGTATTAGTGTGCCCAAATGAAGATGAGGGCATACACCGTACGCATTCAGGATGAGGAGCCGTCTCTGCTGTGGGTTGTATTTGCTAGCGGCTGCTCAGGATCTGAATGAAGGAACCACGTTAGGGGCAGGGTGATGGAGCTGCAGGACTGAGACAGGAGCTCTCCTCAGCCTCCGGCACGGCCCGGAGCGATGTGCTGCTGGCTAACTCCTGTACTCTCTGCTGCAGCTAAACTTCCAGAAAACCAAGCAGCGGCCACGGGGAAGGCTGAAGGTTTGCAGAACCCAGCCCTTCTGTTTTGGTGTTCCCTTCCCTGTGAAAGCAGGAAAAAAGCAACCGCATGGAAAGCATTTTTTTTAACTCCATGAATGATTTAAGACTTGCGAAATGAATCTGCAGACTTTTAAGGGAGATATACAGCAAGACTACATAGGATGATTTTTTCTTTAAGTAAAATGTGGTTTACATAGCCCACATCAAGTCAATGACAGGCTGACTTCAATGTTCCACAGATTTTAGAGTTGGGTGTCCTTTAACCCAAAATTTCTTCTCCAGTGCTGATTGCGTGATAGCAAACTGAGCCAAGTGACATGCAGGAGAGGAGGAACCCGGAGCCCGGCCCTTCCATCGAGTTCTTCCCTGCCTGCAGATTAGCAAACAGCCAAACCCCGTGGCTTAGCCTCTCTCAAGATTTTGCTGAGCAGCAGGGCGCAGGAGTCTCTAGAGCTAGCCAAGCTAGCTCTGAAAGGGCTGAATGAAGTCCAGGAGTTATGTGATGACATGCGAGATAATTGGCGTAAGGTTTTTGCGCAGGTATTATTGTTTTTAGTGTCCAGGTTGCCAGTATAGGCATCTCTGCATGGTACTGTGTTTTATTATGGTGACACCCCATGGCTCCAGAGATCCTGGAGATGGAGATGTGCTGGAGGATGTGGCCTTTCTAAAACTGGATTTGGATGTCCACAGTCGTCCCTCCCTGCACTGGGAATCATGGCCCTTAGGAGCCGCGCCATTCACTGTGGGAGTTTCTTGTTCAAGCACAGAAGGATGTGCAGAGCATCTTCTGCTTCTGCCCTGACTATCACAAGCCACAAAATATGTCTCAACACCATGGTTTTAGATCTATAAGGAAACAGCAGAAGCCACAAGCACGGTGACCGCCGAAAAAGAGCCTCCACCTCAAACATGGATGGTAACATCCAGATGTAGTAGTTCAGAGAAGAGATGTGAGGACCAAGGAAGAAATGCCAGGAGAACCTGGCCGCTTCGGGTTTTGTTTTTTCCGTGAGTGCTAAGCTGGCTTCTGGATTGGCAGAAGTGTTTTCTGGCACTCGCATGTTAAACTGTCTAAATTTAATGCTGAATTATTTGAGCTGGCATTTGACTTCCCACTGAAGTATTTTTAAAGAATTTCTTTGGCTAATCAAAATCATATGCTTAAAAAGAAGAAAAAAGCTAAAATACACAGTGAGGGCTGGAGGATAGAACAGCAGACCAAAATAGAGTGAAATCCAACCAACTGCATTTCAGCTTGGTTTTAGGCATGTAAATAGTAATCCTGCCCAGCTGAGCTGTTGTCCTGATGCTAGCAAGCTCACACTGAGGCTTAACGGGTTTGTCATCCGAACAGAGACAGAGGAGGTCCCAGAGGTGGAGGTGTCTGGTGACAGTAAAGAAGTTAAAAGTTTTCTGCTCCAAAATGAGGTCAGAACTGTGAAATAGGCATATATAAAAATTAGGGCAAAATTCTGCCCCAAAATAAGTCATTAGCAACCCTTATAATTACAAGGTACAAGTTAAGTTTCTTTGGAAGACTCAACTTGCATTGCACTTTGCCTTTTTAAGTAAGGTGCAGACTATTTCTTATCTAGTCTAAAAAAGACCAGTGTATTTCCCTAGGTATGTCCCTACTTTCCTCTCGAAAGATTTCCATTTATAGTTTTTGAAATTTTGGCAAGTATGCAAAAGATGTAGGCTGTGCTATTGCAAAACCCAGCACATGTCATCACCAAGCAATTGCCATGCAGGAACCCTAAATTAGAACTATAACTGGCTTGGTAGTAGTTGAACTGAAAACTCTTCTGAAACCAATTTCTTCAGCTGGTAGGCCAGTCCCACAAAATAACAGCAAATGTATCTGAGGTCAACCAAAGAAAGGGGTTTCCCAAATGGGATGAAATCCAAAATGAAAGGGGGTTAATTATTTTTTCGTTCCTTGGCCCAAGCTGAATGTTTTTTTATTGAATAGAAAAAATAATTTTTTGCACGTTAGTTTTGTTTCTCCCACCAGTGACTTTAAAATGTTTTTAGTGATTAAATATTTTAACTTCTTACCCACTAAAAATATGCCCTTTTTGATTGAAATAGTTTGTTGAATTTGTGGACAGATTTGTTTGGCCTGAGGTATATTTTTAAGGAACAAGAATTGCTGCAGGAAATTTGCCGTACTCGCTAGCATTTCTGCAGTCCTTTCTGCTCCCCTGGACACTAGGCGTTTGTTTCCACTTTACTTTGTTTTCTTTAGGAAGAAGATGGAGGTGATTCGAGTCACTTTAAAATACAATAATTATAATTTTAAGCAATGAGCAAAATGATGTAGTGTGTTTGAGTGCTCATACTCTCATGTATATTGCTGGAGTGGCTGGGTCCTGGCATGAGCTTCTGGACCCAGCATCTGTAAAATCAGGCCAAGTTTTAATCAGATCATCTCGAGTTTGTTAAGATTTTCCAACCTGTGCTATCATATGATGAACCTGCAATACTTTAGGCACTAATTTTTTTAGATTGGGAACTTCCGCACAGCAGCATATCCCCATCACCGACACAAAAAGCTGATACTCTGATAAGCTGGTGTTTCGATGAGTCATCCTCATCTGTGCAGGCTACAAATGAAGAAGGCAGCAGGTTCGTAACAGCAGCTCTCAGAAAAGGCAATTTCTAGAAATGCTTGTTTGTGACTGCGTCCACAACTTGAGAGCAGAATGAGGGCATTCAATTTAATATGAAAATAAAACTTAACAAGAGGTGCTCTAAGTATGAAAGTGAGGCAGGTGAAAGAACTGTGCGGGACCAGTGACATTATCCTAGTTTCTTGCTTTACTACATCTTGCCTAAACATAATTAAGGTTGAAAAGTGCTTGGTTTTCTGCTTCTAGAATATAAGATGTCTAACAAAAGCGGAAGACCCAATTTCTGTGAGAAGTGTTGTCCTGTTTTCAGTGCTGGTTCAATGTAGATCCATTGTCATTCATCGGACAGACACTTGGGTTATTTCATTAGCTTCTTGGTCAGTACAGTTTTGATATGAAGAACGTGTAACATTATATAGCCTACATTTTGAAGAAATGTTTTAGCTGTTCAGGAAGCAGCAGATACTTTATTCTTTGGCTTCTTAATAGCACTCCATAACCTGTTTAAGTTCCTCTCCTTCACTTATGACTATGATTATTTAAGAAAAACAAGCTTTATGCAATTTTATATAAATCCTGTGCCAGGTTAATAGGTGGATAACTCACTGGTGTTTTAAATTTGAGAGCAAAACTAGTATTTTCCGAACTCCGATTTTCAGGATTCAGGCATCTGGTATCTTGAGACCACGATGCTGAGCAAAGGATGACGTTATTACGAAGAGCTTGGCGAGAGCTGCAGGGCTGGGACGGGGCGAGAGGCTCGGGAGCGCTCCCAAATCCCACCCGAGGATGGCTGCTGCCGGCGTACGAGGATGGCGTCTTTGCCAAGGTTTTGCGCTCAGTGCGGCTCAGAGGGGTGGAGGGGAGGGAGGGTGAAGGAAACCGTGGCACTCGGGAACTGTTTTCAGACCCCGAAAGCAGACTGTGGTTTTGGACAATGATATTATTCAGCAATGTGAATAGGAAATTGTTCTTGCCTTCATGCAGATCCGTGCCCCCACTGCACGCGGTGCTGCGTGACAGAACAAGCAATGTTTGGCCAGGTACTTAACCTGTTCGCTGCCAGTTTCGTATCACGGCAAACCTGCTCTGCTGTGGACATGTTAGGATTCGGATGCTGAAGTTGTATCTGGATGTAAAAAGCCCTGGAGGCCTCCCATGGTACCTCCAGCAAACCAACACCGATGCGTGGGGTTTGCACCGTGCCCTCTCATCGCTTTTAGCAGTGCTAAGGCACCGTTTGTGCCTGGCCCAAAGTCACACGGACACTTTCCTCAGCAGACCTGGCTGCATGCGTGCAAGCGTGTGTTGGTGCACGCAGACGCCGCTGCCTGGGTATCTCTGTTTGCTTGTCTTGTAGCAGCGCTTCAGGGGTTGTCACCCTGGCTGTGTGATCGCATGCCCCTCCAGACCATTCCTTCACCCCTCAGACCTTAGAAGCCTGAGGCTTTGCTGTAATGTAGAGATTTTATGTGCATTTTATGTGGGAATGGAGGATTATACTGAGACAGTTGCACCAATTCAACGTCTCGTGTGAATGTGGTTACACTCAGTAAGTGCAAGATCTATTTGACTTTACAGTAGTAGGAGCAGAGGGCTCATCTGGATCTCGTGTCGGCACGTGCATAATCAGCTCCTGCTTGTAGGCTGCCTGATTAGGCGTGATCTTGGTTCATTACTGTGTCCATTTAGTGCTTCTGAATTGAAGCTCAATGGACATGTACGGCAATCTCAGTCCTGTGTATTCACTGGATAAATATATATTTAACCTCTCCAAATGCAGAATGTGGTGTGCCAGGGTCACTTAGTGGCACTTGCTCCACAGGTGGCCTTCCCAATGTTCCTCTCCATCTGCAGTGGCACAGAGCAGCCCCTATAGGCTGGTTGTTGCCTGGTTGCCCTGATGGGACAACCTAAGCAGGAGCATCCTGGCAAGAGGGATGCCTGCCTCTGGGCAGGAGCTGCCCTGCTGGCACGGTGTGATGAGGGAAAGGCTGAGAGTTGGGAGGCTGCCAGGAATGGATGAGGCACAGGCAAAGGAGGCTGCTGCAGCCACCAGCTCCAGCCTTGGACAAGGCTGAATCTTCAGCCTTCTGCTACTGTTCCAGCTTCTCCCCCTTCCTCATCCTCAGCCTGTTTTCCCATGTGCTGAAAATATATTTGTTCTTCCTTTTGCTTTGACCAGTGGTTGTTGGGGGAGGGAGACTGGTATTTTGTTTTAAATTCCTCCAGGAGCTCAGTCCTCATTGATACTTGCCAGGTCTGAGCTGTTAAAGGAGAGACGTTTTGAGCTGAGTGCAGAAATGTTTGCGGGGGGAAACACAGAGCTGGTTGGTTTTGCTTTAAAAATAAAACAAAGGTCCCGCTTAAATTCACCCGTGGGCCAAGGAACAAACATGATAAATTGTAGCCCAGAGGGTAATTCTTCTGGAAAGGTAAGATCATCTAAAAATAGCACCTTAGAATGAAAGTGCTTCATTGACAATAACTACAGTGTTGCTACGGTGATGCTGGAAAAAAATGATCGTTGATACTTAGACTGCCACAGAACTGCTCCCCCACCCTCCCATGGCATGAATCAACTGCTAGTATTAAAATTACAGACAAATTTTGTGTTATATTTCAATTTTTTTCCTTGTCTGAATGCTTTTCTGTTCTATTGCACGTCCCACAGACAAATGAAACACCATCAGAGAAAGGCACTGAAACAAAGTTTATTGGTCAGCTCGGTGTGATCTATCTGCGTTTTGTCTCGGTTGCAGCTCAATGCGATTTCTTTTTATCAAAGCGGCTTGCTGCAAGAGCAGGGAGCCTGCGGCCAGACTGAGACCCAAAGATAATCGCTTGATGGGACTGCTCACAGCTTGCTTTTTTTTCGCCTGCAGCAAGACATAGCACTTGTGAAATCCGGAGCCTTTTGTTTCAACAAGTTTCAGGTTAAACACCTCCCAAGGTACACGCTATCCTCCTTTGTGAGGATTATGAGAGGTGAGAAAGTCAAAACTCCAAATTTCTTTTAAGAAGGCACAGTTTGGCGACAAAGAGTTTTTCTTTCAGCGGACATACCAACAACAGAAAAGCTGGGTAATACCCTTTTGATATACTCAGCCCATTCAGGCCCAATTTGAGGGATCTGAGACACAACACGGCTTCAAAACATTTGTGGCTCTGCAGAGACTGTATTTGCAGGCAAGTGAAGCTTCACAGTCTTTTGTGTAGCAGCTGAAACCTACTGAACTGTCTGCCTTAGGTAAAACTGGTAAATGGCTCTGTTTGTACAGCAGCTGCATCTCAAGTGCGATCCATACAGCTGGCGGCAGACTGCTTGCAATGTCGATGATATTTTAATTTCCCCATCAAACGCTATCTGTAATTTGTGGGGCTTTCCTTAGACAAGCGAAGCGATATTAAAGCACACAGCAGGTACTGTGTGATATTTTCTGCCTTCCTTAAAGAGCTCAGAGTATGCCAGTTACACTGTAGACAATGTTGTATGAAGGTGAAAGAAAAATATATCCACGTGTTCTTAAAATTAAGTTTAATTTCTAGCAGCGTATAGAATCTCTTTCTCCATGTTGATGTTGGGCTAGAGCCATAAGTATGCAAAAAATTGCTTCTATAAGGCACCTACCCTTACCTAAAGAAGATACTGCGTCAAAGTCAGTCTCATGCGTTCAAGAAATGATATGGTTAGACTTCCAGAGGATTTGTAGCCCTCTGAAGCTAGGAATTAAAATTTATGAAGGGTAATTTTGCGAGTGGTTGACTGGCAGTGTGGGAAGATGGCAGTGTTAGACGGCAAAGGAGCATGGTTTTATTAACTGTCTTTCTCTGTCTTTGCTCCAGGACAATTATTGGGCCAAATTGCATGGAATTCAGAGGAGATGGAGGCATTGGAAGCTTTGTTGTGTAACGTCATCTTTTAAAACAGTGACTCAAACTCTGGCTTTGCTGGCTGGAAGGCTTAGCGCTCTCCTTTGTAGCTGGTATTCCAGCAGTGAGGAAGAATAAGAAAGCACAGGAAAGTGAGACTAGGTTTAGTTTTTCATGCTATATGCAGGAAGATAATAATGGATTCTTATCATGATGAGGCGCTGAGTGAAAGGATTCAAGTCACAAGAGCATTATAGGAAACTTCTAAAGAATTTCATGATGCTTTCCTCCCCATATTTATATATAGCGTATTGCTTTTGTTCAGCTTTGCACAGCATTCGGGCATGAAAGGCTGTGTTTAGAAGGTATTGTGGTGAAGGTTTAAAGTGATGCCGATCCCTGCTCGCAGAAAATAATGAAAGACTTCCTCTGACTTCAGTAAGCTTCAGATCGGGCTCGCAAGGTGGGAAGCTCGGGCACGAGGCCTCCCTCATACACCCTGACACTCCGACACAGACTGCCCCGGCCGATAGCACTGGTAGCGGAGAGCAGAATTTGCACTTTTGAACGTCATTCGGTGCTGATCTGCTTTGCTGCCTGCAGGTACACAGAGAGAAACAGTGTGCCAGGGGACAGGAAAATTTGGCACAGCTGCCAAGATGGGATGCAGAAACTGGGAGCCGTGGTGTCCTGTCCAGGGAAGTGGTTTCCTCTTCTGACAGGGTCTGAAATTCGGCGGGAGCCTTGCAGAGAGGCAGGGTGCTGCCAGGCAGTGGCCGGGTGGCATCGTGCCGCTTTGAGAGGCAGCTTCTCCCAGCCACTGCTGAGGTCCTGTGCAGCCCCTGATTTGGGAAGGGGGAAAGCATGTCCATGGCTGTCCTGTGCTGCGCTTGCTTTTATTGCAGCCTTCTGTGTAGCTCTGAAGTGGAATTGGATCAATAGCTTTGAGAACTGAAAACCAGCATTTTAAAGGGCTGCTAATTCTTGAAGAGGTGATCACTTACTGATGTAAAAGTTTCTGTTGTGGTGGACCAAACTAGATCCTCCATGTCGAAACTGGACAGATTATGAAATTGCAGGTTTGCTGACCGTTGTGAGTAGATCAAAAGAAAGGTCACAGTGGAAACTTTTTTCCATAACTGGAAGCTTAGTTCCTATTAGAGGTTGTGCTCGTCGGAGGTAACACTTAGAAGCTGGAGGAGTCAGGTTCCTGAACCAGCTTCAGGTGGGGTTAACCAATCCAGCTCATTATTTGCAATTCATTTTATAGGGTCTCCCTTTTCAGTGTACGGGTAATGTAAGATGGTCTGCCATTTTACAAAGAAGCCACAGTTACAGTCTCCTGGAATCATTGTCTTGATGTGGGTTAGAGTTGCTGAATAGTTTGTGTGTGTGTCAAAAAGAAAGAGATTCTACAAATAAATCATCTGGTCTTTCTGTTCCGGAGAAAGCACATGCTTAAGGAGGAGCAGGTATCTAGGATCTGCTTATTTTACCTACAGCAGAGCAGTTGGTCTGAATACACCCTGTGTAATGTTAGATCCCTCGGGGATCCCTTCGAAGTATGTTAAACACCATCTACATATTTCTTCTCCTTCCCTTAATGACTTACTGACTTTTATCAATGTATATCATTCCTTTCTCTTCTCCTTTGATGATAAGTGAGTTTGCTTAGCAAATGACTGCCCTATGATGGCCTCTTAGCTCTCCTTACCAGGCTTTGAAACTAAACATTTGCTCAAAAGTTTGTAAAAGGTACTGTGGTGTTAGCTCGAAGCATGGAAAGCTTCGCCCATCCTTGGCTGAGTGTGTCTGAAAGAAAAGTAATTCACAGAGGGCTCAATCCGTGATTGCTTCCAGGAAGAGGGCAACAGAGACCCTTTGTGAATACAAGCCACTGAGGAGTTAACTCCAAGCTTTCACAGGAGTACAGGCAGAGTATTTTTCTAAATAGGGCTAGAGGCTAAAAACAGGATCAGATACTTGAAGGGAAGATAGGAAATGGCATATGAAATTCATTTCTCCATGGAAGGCTAGCATATAATCGGTGTCCTCTTTGAAGACCCAGAGAAGTCCTTTTTGCCAGTAGGCTGCCTCTTCTGGAAGTTTTTCCCTCTTTTGTAGACTCAGTGATTGCAGCCCTTAGAAGAGCACATTCATACGAAAAGCGTGCCTGACAGAGATGCGTGCTCACCCAGAAGTCCCAGTGTGGAGGCACATTTGTAGAACAGCAAGGACCCTGTTGCCTGCAGAGGGCCGTGTCAGTACATGCTTCAACAAAACACCTCCCCAGCCTAGCTGGAGAGGCACCCTGAGCTCTTCCACTCACTTCAAAGCAACACCTGGGTATGGAGCAGCCCTGGTCTGGGCGGGGGAACAGAAGCAAAATGGGTGAAAGTTGAGCAGCTTTCACTGGGAACGATGGATCTCAGCATCAGCAAATGTGCCTGCCTCCATTTCTGCATCTACGTTATTCTCCACCCCACTTAGTTGTTTCAGATAATGGCAGGTTGAGAGTAAGTGAGGGGCAGCGACGGCATGCCCTAGCCTCCCCGTGCCCGGCGGCGGGTGGGCTTCTTCCCTTGAAAGACCCTGCCAGGCCCTGTGTTCCTGTCTCACTTCCTACAGTAATTACCATGGCTGATGTTAAGGGCCTGTAAGATCCAGTGCATAAATTGCTGTGGCAGAATCATTGCATTTTATATCCACTGGGATTAAACTGATCTGTTGTGTTACTGAGAGCTCATAAAGTAAGAGGGACCCTTTCACACATTTCAACCTCATTTAGTAGAGGTTATCTAAAACTTGTTTCTGAGTCTTGCTGTACACACTTATAAAACAGTGACCATGAAACACTGGTCTACAGTATACGCATGTGACGTACTATGCTTGTACTGCGGTTAGTGGAAGTTGAGGAATGCGTAAACAGAGGTCCTTGAGAGTGATCTCAGCCTTGGCTTGAAAAACAGTGACCTCTCATAGAGTGAGATGCGGTTATGTTAATTGCTGGTCTTTTAACAGCTCAAGCTGCTGCACTAGATAATTCCCAGGTGTGTGAAATATCATCCTTGTGTCTTGTGTTTCTGCAGTTGAATTTGTGTAACAGAGAGCTTCAAGTGGGCTGCAGACTGAGATTTTATCTTCTCTGCAGTATCAGCTCGGATGATTTCTGAGTCCTTGACCATACAGAAAACCTGCCCTTCTGGACCTAGTGGTGCTTCGGAGTTGGGGCAGCAGGCCCAACCTGGCAATATATTCAGATATTCCTTTGCTTCCAGATGCTTTCTGGCCCTCCCTGCAGCAAGGGTCCTACAAGGACCATCCCCCTCTCAAGCAATGATATTCTCATGTTGCCTCAGGATTTTCTGCTATTCATAGTGTGCCCAGAAAGACAAACAGGACTTGACCTTGTTGACTGCTAAAGAGCTACTTTGGGAAGCCCAGGAGATGAGGTGATTTTCCCCTACAAGGCTTTGCTATGTCTGATGCTCTGTGTGATGCACCCCTGAGGATGTGCTGTCTCAAGTAAAGTTTTGCAGGATGGCTACTCACAACCAGCTTCAGCTGAGCAAGGCAGCCAACCGCCTGAGTTAACTCAGCAGCAGAGGCTTATCTTTAGGGATCAAATCCAGTGCAGGCTGTTTTGTTGTCTTGGACGTGGGTTTTGCTTAACAAGAACACTGAATAGGAATATAGATATAGCTCTGGCTTTCGGTTGTAGCTTTGTAATTCTGTGTATATCTCTGTAAATCTTATGCTCTGACTGAGACCCTGACAATTTGTTAAGGCTACAAGCACTTAGCCTCATGGACCAGAGTAGTTTTTGCTCTGATCTTTCTTTGGTGTATGTATGTATGTCTTTTTCTAGCAGACTGCACCAATAGCAGAGGCCGTCTGCCCTCTTGGGCTAGGCTTTAGCTCTGGCTTTGGAGTCATCCCATTATCACTGCTCTCAGCCTTGAGTCTTGCTATTCCATTGAAGGCAGCTTTTTTAAACATAATCATCTTAGCTAGTTTCCAGAGAAGAAAACAGCTTGCTCCAGAGCCCTCTTTTTGTCATTCTATCTCAATGAAACTGACTTTTTCAAGCTTTTGGAGACCACAGATCCACAGTTCAAAGACCCAGGGCTTATGCAATACACTGAAGTGCCTGCTCATTGAGCAGAACTGACAGTGAATAATCCATGATCAGTCAAGACATTGGTTGGTCTCAGGTTGGTTTCGCGTCCCTCCCTTAGGTTCCTGGTGTTGGAATGCCAGAGGTGAACTTCGCCTCAAGGGAGTCTCCTTGAGCAGTAACTCATTTCCTACAGTTGAGCTATATCTGGGAACATGTTGATTTGACTGACAGGTCTATGAGTCAGTTTTGTGAGTTCAGCATCAGAAATAACTGCTTTTGGTTCCAAGAATAAGAGCTCTATTGTTGTTTGTGACACTAGACCTGCTGTCCCCACTCAAGTAATTGACCAAAATGGTCAGCACCCTGAAGATTAGGCATTTTGTGGCCTACGTTATTCTTCTTGCAGCGAGAAAACCTTTTTGTGTTCTGTAAGAATTTAGTGTGTTTGCATGTGTTGATGTTGGTAGAGTGCTTCAGGGGATTAGCAAAGGATCCTTTTATCATGGGTAGCTGGCTACAGGAAATATTTCTAGGAAGTAACTGTCTCCTTCATCTTCGTCATTTTCCTTATGCTGACACTTCTCAATTTTATTTTTTTTCCAAATTAAAGTAATTTACACCACTTTTCTTAGCAAATCTGTGGATGAGTCTCTACTTCTCTTTGGAGCCTTGCTCCTGTTTCTGTAACACAAATGCTTTCTTGACTCCTCTTTTATTGCTATTAAAAATCATGGTCATCACTAACCAGTTAAAGGAGGCTGCATGCAAGAATGCATGAAAAAAAAAGTCCCGTAGAACTTAGAAAATAGTAGGATTAAAGATGCCTGGTAACCTTAACACAGTCCCTCTGGGTGTTAGAAAATAGACTTTGATTGTGTAGTTATGTGTGGCCCAAGGGCTTTTCTAACTAGAGACAAACTAATGCGTAGCTCAGACTGATGGGCAATGTGGCATGTGCTTCAGCTTTCCTTCTTTGTTGCTCCCAACATCCTTCCTTTACTCAAGAGGTTGGCCACTGTTGTAGGCACGGGAGCATCTGCTGTCATGCCCATGGCGTTCCCAGTACGTTATAAGGGGAGGTTTCCTCCCAGTATGTACTTTCGCAAACATTAGACCGAAAATAAAAGCAGCATATGGCATTATAAATCCTTTCTTGTCTACCATATAGGCAATAAGGCCTGCTTTCTCATAATTAAAGTACAGTTCAAGCCTAACATTTTGGGAAAGCTGCAGCTAACTGTCCCCGTAACTGAAGGACAGTTCCGTACTTATCCATCCCTAGCAGTATTTTTTAGGACCTAGAAATAAGCTTTTTTTGAAGCAGAAGTTTAAGAAGACAGGCTAGCCTTAAGTCCCTGTGAAATGTTGATTTGTTTGAAGCTAATGCTTGTGTATCAAGGATGCAAATGCTTGGTTTGCACAAATTATAAGAAGACATGATTTTGCTGTCACGTCTTGCCAACGTGGAATTGAGCTTGCGTGAGGAAGAGGTGGGCAACGTGACTGCTCACAGCTATGCCTTGCAGCAGGTCCACTTCTGGAGACAGGCGGTGTTGGTGCCTAGCAGGACATTTGGCACAGGAGAGGGGCTAGTCAGATGCTGCTGGCTTTCCTTACTCTCGCGTCTGGCTGTCAAAAAAACACTCCATAAAGGAGCAGTAAAATACATGGACTACTGCCCGAGTATATGATTGCTGCAGTATCAGAGGATTCTGTTTTCTGTTTGCTCGTGGGAGAAAATGGGTTTGTACATGTCACAGTGCAGGAAAAGCTGGAGACCAGAGTCTTGAGCTAAAGCCATGATGAACCTGACTAAACCAGGACATTTGTTGTTGTCCTGAACTTCTGTTGACTTAGGTGATTAAGTTCTGGAGTCCTCAGCACAGGAAAGACATGGACCTGTTGGAGTGGGTCTAGAGGAGGGCCACAAAAATGATGAGAGGGATGGAACACCTCTCCTGTGAGGAAAGGCTGAGGGAGTTGGGGCTGTTCAGCCCAGAGAAGAGAAGGCTGCGGGGAGAGCTTATTACGGCCTTCCAGTATAAAGAAAGATTGGGACAAACTTTTAAGTAAGTCCTGTAGTGTTAGGACAAGGGGTTAATGGTTTTAAACTAAAAGAGGGTAGGTTTAGACTGGGTCTAAGGAAGAAATATTTTACAGTGAGGGTGGTGAAACACTGGAACAAGTTGCCCAGAGAAGTGTTAGATGCCCCATCCCTGGAAACATTCAAGGCCAGGTTGGGCGGGGCTCTGACCAACCTTATCTAGGCGAAGATGTCCCTGGTCACTGCGGGGGGGTTGACCTAGATGACCTTTGAAGGTCCCTTCCAACCCAAACTATGATTCAGTGATTCTGTGATTAATTCCATTGACTTTTATCACCTCAAACAATCCCTTCTCAAACACATCAGCAATCAGTTTCAACAAAACTTCCTCGAGGAAGGTGCATGCTTCTCAAATGTTTAATTCTCCATCCGCACTGCTTAGTTTGGGAAGATGGGAGCTATGAATTTGTATCTGATGCAGCACTATTTCTTGATCTCCATCTCCAATTTGTGGTGACGCTTTGGATGGCAAAGCTTCCCTCAATCATTTGTTCACCTTTTAAAGAGAGTAGCAATAAAGGAAGATGGTAGTCTGGGAGCTGTGACATGAAGTGGCATGTACCACATGGCAACATTCTCTGGAATCACACATTTGCCGTCAGAATGTGGGGATAAATGCACTCTTGTGTGTTGAGAAACTGTGGCAGTTATGTAAAGAGATGATGATGATGATGATTTCGTAAGGGCCTCAAAGATTCATAGCACATTATGGGCGATTAAGTAACTTCTATTAGTTTTTGTAGCTATTTCTAAAAAAGCAGAAGGCACAGTTCTGCAAAATGGCGGAACAGCTGCTTGATTTTCACAACAACTAAGCATAGGCTTAATGTTAAATGCACGCTTAAGTGCATGGCTGCATCAAGATGATGAGTTCAGTCGAAGTCTGATTTTCTCAAAAATGCATGTAAATAAGAAGACCTTTAATACATTATTTTTTCAAGCCACTAACTAAATCAGCTGAATGCCACTTGGATGTGTGCTCTGAAGTAGACAGTGCCTGTAATGTCCATCCATACAAACAGCTCCCTTCTCTCTCCCGAATGAAAGGAGAAGCTTATTTCAGCTTACAGGGTGCTGCCAGTTGGAGTGCTGAATGTCTAAAATGGGTCTGTGTTACTGGCTATGTCTCTGATTTGCTTCTAAATCAGTTGTGATGAGAAGAATTTACCTTTATGAAAAAAGGCTAAATGAAAATTTGCAATTGTGCTTTGTGAGTGAGATTGAATAGGAAGCCCAAAATAGCCAAGAACTGCATCTCTGTGTGTAATGGTCTGGATAAATGGGTACAGTTTAGTATTTAATGTGGGGCGATATGCTGGTAGCAGTGAAAGAGCTTGTAAAATGTTTAGACTTGTATAATCTACTAAATGATAATTTCCCAGCAAGGAAAAAATATAGCCATGCAAAATTTGGCAGGATTTGTTGTTGTTGTTTCCATGATTGTTTTTGTTGCCAAAAGTCCAGTTTGATCGGAAACTTTCTACATACACTACCGTACCAGACTCAGAGTACAGTAATATACAGAGAGTATTTTTTGTTAAGCTTTACCTGGTGGATTTCTATTTCTCTTGTTAACTAAAATGAGAAGAATTTCTCTGAAGCTGCAGAGCTATATTAGTGCAGGGCAAATACTGCTCCTTCCTTTGTAGGGAAAGAAGGACCCCACGCAGGTGTAGCATGGTGATGGGCGAGGGAAGGTGGGATGATGGAGTAGGAGGTTTGCATCATCTCATACGGAGCTCAGCTCCTCGGGGCTCCTGGCAGCAGATTTTTGTGGGATGGGAGAATGTTCCTGGGTTCACTGACCGTATCCTCAGCTGCTCTGGAGCCTAGCAGAAGGGACTGCTTACCCTCCCTGTGTCCCCACCAGCCACCCAGGGTGCTGCCAGAGGCTGCTGGCCGCAGCCGGCAGGATTGGCCGTGCCAGCCCGACAGCCTTGCGGCTGGAGGTGGAGGCCTCTTGGCAGGGCTCAGTAAGATGGCTGGTCACAGGATCCAGGATCCCACCCTCTCCAAATCCCATGGCGCTCTTCAGTGGAAGGATCCATCCTCAGGGGACCCACCAAACCCGTAAACAATGAATAAGCCATTACAGTAAAGCATGGAGAAGCAGCGGGTCAGGTCCTTTTTTGCTTTCTGTAAGAAGTTTTTAAGTCTATGATCCAGTGCTTAGCAGTTTCTGGTGGTGTTCACTGAATTTGCTGTGCTTTGGGTGCTGTACGTTCCAGCTTCTCAAACGTACCGTGCCAGCACTCTGCATGTCCTCCTGCCCAGTAAGGGACGATGCAGTGTGGCGGGCAGTGATAATGCAGAGCTGTAAAGAGCATTCAGAAAGCAGTGGGCAGGCTCTGCGTTGCTGTCATGAACTGCTAGAGATGAGCCTCTGAGGCATCGAGTGGTTGTTAAGGTGAGCTGACAGAGGAACACCAGCCAGACCGGCGGCTCCTGTGGAGCCTTAGTCTGTGCGTCGGCTGTCTGACGCTTCCTCCCCAGGAGTAGGGGTTTGGTAACAAGGGTGGTGGTGTTGATGTCTCATCTGGTTGCATATGTGAGGGAGGTCATGCAAATTGCATGAGAAGTCTAGTTCAGATAAGGTATCATTACAGCAGGCTGTTACCACAGTGTGAAACAGGCTCTTGAGTACCATGAAACAGGATTCTTTGTAAAGGTTTAGCATGTAAAGCCCAATCTTACAATGGCATCCAAGTGAGTAAATGCAGGACTGTATCTAGCGTGAAGGCTTACCTGCACTGAACTAATTACAGGATCAATATGGAAACATGAATCATGGTTTTCTGTGATTTGTATCAAGAGTAACAGAAATAAATCAAACAGCGTGGAGTATTTAATCTTCTAATTGCTGGAAATTGCGTATTATTCTCCATCTCAAGCAGCTGTAGGAATTGCCAACTGCATTTTGTAGGAGAGGAAAACTGCGGCTAAGGGTTAATGTTCCTTCCCCAGAGCTGCAAAAGGAGTTGGTCGAAGTGGCATTATTCCCAAGTACAATTCTTTTTTTTTTAATTAAAATCCTGGCTTTTTCCTGAAATGTGATCGCGTGCCCATTCTGAGCTTGGTGGGAGGCAGCCAGGGTGGGAGACTTTCCTTTCTACCAACAGCATTGGGGTCCACTCCATCCCAGTACCTGGATGATACCGGGGAGCGTGCCTCTAAGTTATCAGTTCTGCTAATTTGGTTTCTTTATCTCTGCACTCACCTGGTTCCCCTTACTTGTGTTTTATTTATTTATTTACTTTCCTTTAACTGTCCATGTTATGGTGGCTCCTTCCACCTAGTCCTTGGCACCATCCCATGTGGCATCTTCTGCTGGAGAACCTTACCCTAGGCATTCTTCCAGCATAGGTTCTCCAAAACCCTGTGGGGAGTCAAAAAAAGCTGATTTCGCTTGTTTAACTTCTCACAGGGCACATTTACCAGACACTGAGTCATGTGCTCCATGCACCTTCAGCCTGGAGGAGAAACCTGCCTTCCAGGCAGTGTTGCATGAGAGCCTCTTCCAAGAAGCTTCATGGGAACTTCTGAAGCTCACCACTTTGCAAAGTGCAGAGGGCTTAACTCTGACTCTCAACACTAACCCTGATGTGACTGGGGGCTTGCTGTCCAGCAGTGCCCAGTCCCAGCTTCATTCTCACAAAAATTGAGGATTGTATTTGCATTATTGGCGGAAGCACCCTCGGAATGAGTATGCTTCCTTATGAGACTAAAAGATGGTAGTGAACACTTTGTGCTCGGAGTATCGAAGAGGGGTGTCAGGTAACAGAGGATGGCGTTTATAAAAGTGGGTGTTATTTAATGATACTAATGATATCAGTGGGGTCTCAGTTATCGGGTCCCTTCTGAGCAGCACTGCTTGTTGGAAGGGTTTTGTACAGGTATTTAGGACTTCTGTGCTTGTATGAAGTTGCTTCCAATTGCATAACAGGAGTTATGACACAAAAGTTGCTGGCATTATTGGCTAAATGAGAGTTAATTAAAAGGGACATTAAGTACCAGTTTTTCAGGCTGAAAGGGAAGGATTTGGTGGGATGGAGTAGGACCTTAAAGCGATGTTATTTTATCTAATGCCAGCTTTGTGAACCGCATCCAAAACGCATTGATTTTTGCATTGGAGGTTGTACTTCTTCACCTCATTTACCTAAGCACTCTTTAAAAAGACTTGGTAAATTGACTTTGGATAATAAATCGTTGGGATTTGTAATCTATGGCATGCCAGGGTTAACTGGCTGGAACTAGTGAAGTGTCTTCATCCTGCTTCTGCGACTCCCCTGACATCGTTCATAGCAGTGCAACTGGCACTGACTTACAACCTGGATTACTTGTGTGGGCCTGTAAATCATGCTGTTCTTATCTTCAGTTCCTCACCGGTCTTCCAAGAAGATCTCCCCAACTCATCCCCCTCCACCCACTTCCTCAGCTGCTGAACTACCTGGGCATAGCAGTGGAAACCACTCGTGCATTCCTGCCACAGAAAGTTCCTCCCGGGACTGCTGGGGTAGCTTGCTGGGTGGAGAGAAGTTATCAAAGCCTAAAGGCAGCCTTCAGCTTGAGTTATTGTGAGACTAAATTAGTATTTTTTTTTGTACTTGAGGAAGGTTTATGCATAGTCAGCTGAAGTCTGTGAGCTCTTTCTCTGCAGGTTCCATGGGCCAGCCACGCTGCAGATCATTTCATCACTACTCCTAATGACTTGCCAAGAGCACTGCTTGCATTGTGCTTTGTGAATATTGCTTTGGGCAAATAACTCCACCATACCAGAAAATTTAGTGCATTAGAATGCATGAGATTTATAAAGGTTTTGATGAAAAGGTTAAAATGATGGGAAACATCACCTATTTTTCTTAGTGAAAACCCAAATACCAAAAAGGCTTTTAAACTCTAACGCGTATCAGAGTATAAACCAAAACAGTTTGCTTTTTAGAGCAGAGAGAGCAAAAAGCTTGGGATTTAACAGCAGGCAAAGAGAGCCAGGCTCTGCTCTCTGGCCCAGAGACGAACTGTCGTGGCACAGATTACTTCCCTGCCCCTCATCCGCCTCGCCTCCAGACTGGGACAGCCGTATCCAAACCAACCAGATGGCCCAGGCCAAGGCAAACCTTTGAACCATGCCCAGGGGCTGTCTGGGAGAGGGCTGCACGGCACTGACCACGGGGATGGGCAACGCAGACCAGTGCTCAGGTACAGGGATGAGTTTGTCCAGCCCAGTCGGTATAGAGAGTAACTTTGGACTTGAATCCCTTTCAGCTGAAAAAGTCTAGCGTGTTAACGCACTGAGCTAGGTAGCTTCATCAAGTGGTCTTGATATTCAACCCATTTTACTATGGCTGCGGCAGTGTATGACATATACTGGTGGTGAAGCAGCCTTTCCACCACTACCTTGGAAGAAAGAGCAGGGCAGGACAAACCTTTCCAATTACCCCAAATCTTGCTATGCTGTTGGATCATTTTAATCTAAGAAACTCGTCCTGTCGGCCAGCTGAGAGCATAGGGGTAATAACAAGCAGATCATAGAGGGACATTCCACGTAGCTGCTAAATGGATAAAACCTAGCATGGAGTCACAGTTCAAACGGTGAAGCACAGAGAAGGTCTGTTTTAGTTACAGCATTTAAATACGGTGGTAATGGACAACCTTGTAAATCTCTCTTAGAGTTAGGTTTTTCGTTATTTTTTTAATAAAATACTGATTACCCTGTGCTAATTGACATGAGCCCTGAGCAGACAGAAGCAAATGAAAAAAATCTGGCAACTGGCTGCTACCGTGCCTTGGTATGTCCAGTCTTTCCTCGATGCTCATTAATTACAGACTGGTGGGACACCAAGGGTGAACTGAGGTAGTGGCAGTATATAGGGTCTGTGCCATGGATTTCACTATTTAAGGTGTCTGTCACCTTTTTCCTTTCCTTCTATTCTCTTTGCAAATTAATTGAGTTAATTTCTAGTACCTGCTTCACTTGCATTTTTGTGTGCTGACTTGTCTGGACAAGCAATGGTTTTAGGCAGCCAAGTAAAATAGAGTTGTCCTGAAGTCAACTGCGGTTGAATAGATTTCGTATCTGGCTTGGTGGATTTTCATGAGAGTTTTTCAAGCTCAGTTCCTGTTTATGCCTATAGGAATTCTCTGCTTGCTTCCAAGAACAAGATTTTGTGCAAACTTAACGTTTATGTTTAAGATAATCAGCATATTGTATTTATGGTATGTCTATAGCTGAAATGCTAGTACTGGATGAAATATTTCTATTTAATTCTGAGGGTAGGCGCCTGAGAGCTTTAGCAAGATTGACCTTTCAGTTGGACCCTAGTCCTTAGGACTGACTGTCAATTAAGTGGTTGCTTTGATTTTAAATTAAGATTTTCATCTTAGGGACTTAAGCCCAGGTTTCATCTTGAGTCATCTTAACCTGACTTTCAGAAAGTCAGGTTAAAAGCCCAGAGCTTGCTGAAAATTAAGCTACTTTAATTTATCTAAAGTTGATTTTTGATGGTTTGTTACCCATTTTGAAATATATAGGCCATTATCTCTTGCAGTGTAAACACTGTGGAAAATGTCACATTTAATAAAAACTGTGACCTTATTCTCAGCCTTATTTTAAATGAATTTTATTATTTTACTCAATATATTATTTATTCATGTATTCAAATATATTTATTCAGGCAGAGATATTTTGATTAATTCAAAGACTAAATGCTCTGTACTTCTCATGCAAATTGTCCAAAATAAAAAAAGAAGGTAAAACTCTTTTTGTGCTCCGAGGACTAAATGCATCATCAGAATGTAATGAATGCCACTGCTTGTGCGCAATCGAGCGAGGATTCATGTTCTCATGAATCTCTTTCCATGGCTTTTATTATTATAACAAAAATAAAATTCAGCACATGGGTTATATATCTGCTCGATGCTTATTTACAGACCCCATTTAAATGGGAAGTAGAGTAAGTGGTCAGATGAGCTGTGCCAGTTACTCAGTTAGGTGTTACGGGATGACTCCAGTGGTTCTTTGCTATTACTTCTGTATTTCTACCAGCTTTGCTTTTCTCAAGTGAAATTTAATAATTAAAAAAAAACAAACCTGCAAAGTGAGAGAGGTGGGATTTTCAAAAAGCATTTAGAATCATAGAATCATAGAATGGTAAGGGTTGGAAGGGACCTTAAAGATCATCTGGTTCACTTGTCATTATGTTAATTAATTTCTGACTGAAGTGGGGAGTTAATCTCATTGACTTGACTTTGGTGGAAGCAGAGCTCAGGCTGATCCTCAGCACTGTTCGACATGCAGAGCAGCAATGTGTTGTAAAGTTTGTACAGCTAGACAGTACATCCAGGCTGCAGGAACTTGAGCAGGGCAAGACATTAAAGGGGCTTCGGACCAGGCTTGTTATTTGCAACTAAAATCTCTCGTAGGATTTCCATAGACTTGATTTAGCTTAGGAAAAAAAAACTGGTGAATTTGGTTTCTTTTGGATTTAATACATATTTAGGGCAATACATGTACCAGATGAGGGTGTAGCAACCATGGGCTTTTCTCCAGCTCGTGGACAGCGAAGCCAGGGTCAAGACTTAGATACCCAGGCGCCAGGAGGACTTGGTTTTGCACCACCCTGATCCCACTGCTTCACCCATCCATCCTGTGGTTCCTGGCTCAAAGGGAGCAGCTGGTATCGCATTGCAGAGAAGTTTTGTTACAGGATTCCCCATCTGGCAGACCTGACCTACCTGTAACATCCATAAGATGTACCCGAGATACCTCCACACAGCCTGCTGTGCCACAGGTTGCCATTCATGTCTCTGGTGTGAGGACCAGAGAAAACCGGGGCCTCTTCGCTAGGCAGTGTTGTGCAGAAAGAGTGACAGTGGCACAGAGCAGGCATTTTCCTGAGCACCTTCCAGAAAACGGCCTTTCCAACTGCTGGGCGAAACCTTTGCTCTCAGGTCTCCGTACGTGTCTTTCTCTCTGGTGTTGTATTCAGTCCCCATGAGGGATTTCCATTGACATTAACTGATCCTCTGTGCGTTATGGATCTGAAAGCAGAAGTTTTATGCTCAGAATGCCAGACTCTATGCAGATAAAAAAATGACAGCCTGCTGCAACCTTGTACAAATCTCCGGTACAAACAGTGGGGTTTTTGTTCTGGGTCTCCATAGATCAGCCCTTAAACACCAGTCTGAAGGCTTCCGCATGCTTGCGTGCAGCACCAGGCAATATTCTGTGTTGTAGTGATTTTGTACCACAATATGGAAATTAATGTAATTCTGTAATATGGAGATTTCCAGTAAAGGTGCCTGTTCCTCTCCTTAGTCATACCGTTTTACAGACGTCTGAACCACAAAGTGCAAAGTGGCTGATTTTTTTGATCATGATCTACATCAGAATATTGCAATAATAGCATTTCTCTTTCATTTGAAAGATGTGTATTTCTGGATTGCATTAACAAGAGTCTGCATTACTTTAGTTTTTAACATATGAAGTGCAACAAGGCAGTAGCTGTCTGTCTGTCTAATAGATTCCATAAGCTGTATCAGTAAGTTTGAAGTATCCATCTGTCTACCAAGGCATGTCCTTCACATGGGATTTGCCCAAAATAAGAACTTTCTGTTCCAAAAATCTGGTTACAGAAATTGGATTGTTACTGAGAGCATGAAATACTGCCTTGGCATGAACTTCCCGTTGGCTCCTGGTGACTGAGGAGGCAGAAAACACAACCTGCAAGGCTGGGAAAATGTCTTCAGGTCAGAACTTTTCGAACCTCAGTGTCTCCATTATGTTCTTCAGTGCGAGAGAGGTTAAAACAAACACCAGGGCCACGGGAGGCACCTGCAGAGCACTGTTAGCCTGTTGATCTCAACATCAAACTCATCTCATCTGTTTGCAGCCCTCATCTCCATGTAAACTTTCAAGACTGGATTCATGCTTAGGATATCAAAATCATTGCCCTTGTAATTTTTTAATTCCTCCTGTGTGAACACTTTGCTGTGAAACTTAATAATAAAACCTGTGGGCTGCTGTCCCAATAATGTGAAGCTCCCTCGTGTTAGCGGGTCATCTGCTGAGCCCTCAGCAGGGTGCGTTGCATCCTGCCAGAATTCTCATAACTTTCTCAGGTGGATATTTTCATGACAGCTACTGGACAATTCCCATCGTTTGAGATTGATGAGACAGAGCAGCCCTGTAGAGGCATAGCGATTGGAAACATTTGTAGATTTTTGGTTTGTCTTCTTTTACAAAAGTCTGCTGTGCATTCCCTCATTATAAAAAGTGTTGCTTTTCTCTGAAACTGCTGCTGATGCACTAGCCTCAAGGCATTTGAAAGAAAGGCTTTCATACCTGGTTTTGCAGTAAAAAGAACATTGCCATGAAGAGGCAAAGCATGTTAATGTTTTTTGTCTGTATTCTCACTGTTGCTCATTTTCTCTGCCTTTTAATTAGGGTCTGCTCCGGTTCTCCATTACTTTTATTAATTATTAGAACAGCACTTACTGGTCTCAAGTGGCAATCAGCCCTTTACGGCTCTGGACATTGCACTAACACAGCAGAGGAAATTCTGAATTCCTTGAAGTCACTGGCAAGCTTGATATTAATTTTCATAAGGCCCATGATCCAAACCACAGTCTTCTTGCAGTGAAATGCGGACATGGTAAAAAACTGCACTGTGCTTAATTCCAGCCTTGCAGTAGCAAACGCATTTTTCATTTGAGTGCTGAACTCACTAAGGAAATTGAAAAGTGTGATGCAGAAGGGGAAATGTTGGACTAGAAACTGGAAACCCTTTATTTTGATTGTCTGGTTACTTTGGTAGATTTACTGCTTGCAGAAGCTACTGTTAATGACAGGAGACCAGGACACTGTTGGGTGTCATGCTTGGCTCTGCCACAGACTCACCTGGTCAGCGTGACCAAGTTTCACATTTAATGAATGACGATAACGTTTGCATGCTTCACAGTGGGACTTAGAGTTTGTAGTTGTGGGGATCACATTTGTTCCTATGCAGACATACGCTGTCTGCTTGCTCACAAATATCCCAAATGAAAGGCTGCTGCTTTATGTCCGGGTGATGGATGCGTCTGGTCTAGCCATGTTTTTGTTTGCCGTTCACCTATTCAGTGTACAGCAGCAAGAACACTGCTGAGTGCTCTTCTTTAATCTCTTGAGTAAAATATGTGTTTTCTCTCTCTGAAGGTCTTTCTAGGTTAGATATAAAAGATAGGTTAGTGTGGCTAACCGTAGTGTGAATTACCATTGTCTAGATTTAGACTTTTAAGGACTGAGTCTGGGCATATATGGTCTGTGGTTTCTTGACTTTGTTGAGCTGCAGAGGGGGCAAGCTTACATCATGCCTGATGACCACAGCTGTAACTAGTTGAGTGGTTCGTTTGGTAGAATTAGAGATTGCTTTTAGTTTTAATCACTTGCTATTTAAAGGTCCAGGACAGAAACTGATTTACAAGTCCTCTCAAACTTCGTGTAAGGTTCAGGAAGGCCATGAATGCACAGAAGGCAGGGCCATTAAAAAAAGCAGTGTGAGGGTATTGGCCTGCACATTTTAAAAACACAGCTATAAATTTTCCATCCAGAATCATATTTGTTGTTCTTTGCAGTAGCTGTATAGCCGTGAGCTGCCTATTGAATGACTCTAGTGTCCTTGAACATAAAATTTTGTTGCGTAAATAATTTCAGAAAGTGTTTTCTTATGGTGCTGGTGGATATTTTAAATTATCCCATCTCTATATACCCACCCCATCTTATCTCAGATTCAGAGCTTTTTAAATCTCCATCAAGTGATTTGTTAAGTCCCTAGCTGCATTTCATATATCCATGCATTTCATTTATTTTATGAATTTGGCACCAAACCTGTCAGATTGGCCAGTTCTGGGAAACCAGATGGTTGGAAATGCTCAAGGGTCCATGAGTCACAGAACACCGGGCCTGGTTTGCCGCAGGCACATTCATGAGTTTGGCTCTTCCAGTGCAGCTGAGCTCAGAGGACGGGTCACCACCGCTGCCTCCCCCAGCTTCAGGGCTCACTGGAGGCCAGGTCAGCCACAGCTTTGGTTGTCCCTGCCAGCTCTCCAGGTGGTTTGGGTGGCCTTGGGTGGGCAAAGGGACCCATCGCTGCTCCTTTCCAATGGCACAACAGGGAGAACGGGGCTCCTTCATGGGCTCCTCCTCTGCCGCGGCTCCTCACAAGCGGTAAGGGACAGCCAAGAGCCCCCCTCTGCCTGTACATCCCACTCCCATCGATGGCAGTGCTGGACGAGGGCGCTCACCAGCCAGCACCACAAAAAATGATCAGGAGATGAGTGCAGTTCGTGGATTTTCTATAAAAAGCTAATTATAGACTTTATTGCCGAGTGCCAAATCCATTTCCACCTCTTCTGGGAGCCATTCAATAAACTTTATGTTCTGAGGTAGAGCAAAACTGCCGTAGTTTAATGCAGTGTTTTATGTGTCTTCCCTGCACTCTCGCACCTGATTTTTGCTAATAGCCCAGTGTGGATTTTCTTTTTCTTTCTAAATTATATTAATAGGCCTGAAATGCCCCATGACCTGGCATTTCCCTTCAGAGGCTCGTGTTTTTCTTCCCTGGGAAGAAGCTGGTATTTCCAGGAGCGGTTGCCTGTACAGATTTGTCACCTGGACAGCCACTGGCTTGGGGTGGGATCAGGCCAGGTGGGATCAGACCAGGTGGCATCCGCGCTGTGTCATCATGCTCACCCAGACCAAAGGAACGAAGTTGGATTAGCATCATCCTCACTCTGCCACCCCCATGGGACACTGTGCCCTGTCCCCTGACCACACCGTGTGGGTAGAAGGATCCAATGGTACCCCACACAGCCTTGACCTGATGTTGTGTTGGCTCAGGGTAAGCATCCCTCTTCCAAGTCGGTGCTGGGCACCAAGGGCTGCTCCCCTGAAGAGGGTTAGAGCAGAGGGTCTATGCAGTTCGGCTTTCTGTGCACCCTGAGTACCCTGGGGTGAGGACACGCTCATTCCTTGCTGGAGCAAACGCTCTTATAAACATGATTGCTTGTGAGGAAGGGATGCCACAGTTTATGTGGCGTCTATAACTCTGTGTGGGGGGACCCAGGCTGCAGTTACACCATCTGAAGCCCTCTATCTGGGAAGCACTTTTAAAGAAAAGAAATAGTGCAGAAGGTAAGATTTGCAGTTTATTAGCGTCTATGTTTATACTCCTTTCACAGAACCATAGGACTTTGTTAGTGCAAGTCCTTGGGCACAAACCAGAGCAAACCATGCCTAGAAATGAAAAACAACCCTACCTAAAATGAAAATTGCATCCAAGAAACGAACCCACAGAGAAACAAACTCAGGAGTGAGGTTGTCACAGTGGTTTTCATTCAGCCTTTTTTAACTGACCCATTTCCACGTTCATGTTTTCTGGCCATGAGTATATTTAATGAAAAAAAAAAAAAAAGAAACAAACTTTAGCAGAATATCAGAAGAAATGCTTCTTAACAGAGAGATGCACTAGGATTATAAAACATTTTCCTCCCCTAAAGCAAATGGGCTTTAAAAACAAGACTAGACAGTGCATTGAATATGGCACACTATGATACGCCACACCAGGAGGAGCGGCTCTGAGTGAAAACATCTTTTCTAGCTCACACCTGTGATAGGGGAAGATTTTGACAGGCTTTAAGAAGCCATTGGTGCAGTAACTCCCATATGCAGTTTCAAAAATAATCACCCCCATAACATATCCAGTAGCTCCCCGCAACGCCCCATGCCAGGATTTAGGATGGGCCGTTGTCCTCTACTGAGCAGAGCAGCTGTTCAACTTCTGGCGATAACTATGGCATTTCTCTGTGCCACTGCATGAGCAATAGGATTTCTTTATGGGGTGATAGTGGTAGTTTCCAACTCTTCACAAAATCAGAAATTCCCAAAGAGTCAAATCACAAGCTTTTGGAAATCAAGAGGAAATTTTTTATTCACTTCACTGGCTTTTGGATCAGGCCTATATGTGGGGTTTTTTTGTTTTGATACTGCCTGAGACAGTTTCTCTATAGTACAGCACTGATTGCAGACTCTGAATCTTGTTTTTTTTAGTTCAGAACAACTCTGCTTTTATTAGGTTTGTGTTATCTCTTATTTTACTACAATCTCTTTTGCATTTCATAAATATTAATTCCCCAGACAGTCTCTTTTGTTTAGTAGTTTTCATCTATCACAGGCTTTTCTGTTTTCCTTTCCTCTCTCATCCCAGAGAGGTGTCATCCTCTGCCATCAAAAGCGAGAGCTTCTCAAAGGAAGCTCTTCAGCCCAGAGATGTAGGAGCAATATTTTTACTACATATCGGTTTTGTTTTCTTCTCTGTGTTCCTTCCCCTTTGCTTTCTAACACCAGAGACAGGCTCTGATTTCACTTGCCTTCTTGGAGGGGACTGTAATGTTTAAAAAACCTGTTCACCGACTTTTTCCTCCTGTCATCCAGGGACAGACATTTTAGACCATTCATTCATCTTTGTACCAGTGTCGAGGTACCCGACTGCTTTACCGGGTGCCATTCTGGGATCGCTCAAATGACTTGTCTTCCTTCATGCTTTCCTTCACCTTCACCTTCTGTCCTGTGTTTCGAGTTGGTTTTAATGCAGTAAGGTGTGGTAGGCTAAAGCAGGTAGGCAGAGTTGCAGTACTTCATTTGAGCTGTACCCACCAACCAGCTTCTCCAAACTGGACTGGTTTGGCTTAATATTGCCCACCTATTCCAGGTAAACTGTGTGCTTCTCACGTCCCTATTTCTTGCAGTGAACCCAGCACTTTTCCAGAAATAAACAAATGCTGCTTTTTACCATGACCTCTATAGATCCATGAACTTTATGTTTCGTTCAGTAACATGCACATTGATTTTCAGGGGCGTGGCAAACTCATATTACCAAATTAAAAACCAGATCAACACATGAAACCCTTCTTTGTTTGTACTTGAAGTGATGATTGAGTTTTTTGCCCTGGTGCAAATTTTGGAGTACTCTGACTCTACTTAACTATGCTGACTTCCCATTAGATCTCAGTGGCATATCTGATAGTTGTTTTGATAAATTGAGAACTATATGTGTTGCTGCAGTATGTTATGCATTTTCAGGCAGTGCCAAATGTCTGTTAGTGATTTCTCATAGACACTAACTTGATATGGAAGTTACACCCAATGGTGAATCTCACAAGCGTTGGTCAGGAAAGACGTAACAAAGAGGGAGGGGTGTAAGTCTAAACCAAATTATTTGAATATCTGTAATCTGCTGATACCAGCATTCTTTACTGCCACAATTTCTCAACCTGAATTTTGAGACTCCAGTTTAATCCATTTACTTAACTGGGAACTGGAACTGGGACAACTAGAAACTTCAGGGAGGACAAGTATTTAAAGAGATATTTTGTTCTGAAGTTTTCCCAGAGAGGTACCAGGAACCATGGCTGAAAAATAAACCCCATGCCCCATCTTAAAATACGAGCAGAATCACAGAAAATTGAAAGTGCTGGTAGCTTTGGGTTGCCTTGCCTCGAACCCAGCAGAGTTGCACTTGGGCAGGAAAGAGATGTTGGGAGAGGACGAGGTTCAGCTTGTGAAGATGGTAGAAAAATGCAGCAACACTGGACTGGTCCTTGTGGCTTGCTTGTCACATCTGGAAAGCAGGGATGATGCATTATGCTTTGAAGTTTGCAGATGGAAAAAGACCAGAGCAGTACCGACTGTTATTTTTATCCCAGACCTCAGTCTGCAATAGCGGCTCCAGATGCAGCTTCAGGAGGAATTATCCATCCTGCCAGCACCTGCAGGTCCCTCTGATATCTGAGGCTTATTTGGGAAGCAGCATTTATTCCCAGGGAATGTGTACATCTGTTGCCTTCAGTCCCTAATGAGGCAGGTCATAGCTAAAATATGCCCATATTTTAGTGGACTTAGGACTCCTCTACTACCTCGCCATAGGGAGCAGAGAGATCTCATAGTAGATCCAACAAGCCGTAATTTTAGGCTACAGTTGAGCTCCTAAGATTTGCTTATCTCAGCTGATCCACAAAAACTGAGGGAGGAGGGGGCGAGAGGGGCCCGATCCTGTCTGCAGTCTTGGGGTGGGTGAAGAGGGAACAATAAGTATTATTAGGCTGACCGATAGGTTCAGCAGTTCAATTTTTCTCAGCTGATCTTGGCAGGTGTTTTCTCCTCCTGGAAATGGTATAAGCAAACCTGCAGGTTATCTCTGCTCAGGTGGTCCTTCTCTCTCTGGAGCTGCAGACAAGAGAACATGAATCATTAAAAGTGAAACAGGAGCAGATGTTCTGCATCAGGTTTAGACTAGTAGTGTGTGGTAGCTGCTTTATTTCAATCTCCTAAGTACTGTGTGTCTTTTGGAGCAGCCTCTTACCCTGTTTAACATTCATGTCTTCCTTTGAGAACGTGTACATCTCCCCCCTCTGCTCCAAGCCCTCCGTGGGTTTGAAAGTTCAGCTTGGGCGGTACTGAGTGCAGCTTGCGAAAGGGGTGCTGGAGGGGTTACATGAAGAGCAGCCAAGGAGAGTGAGGAAAGAGCAGTGAGAGACACAAGTTAAAAAGAAGTTCAGGCAAAATGAAGAGTTAAGGCTAACCTTAAAATAACTGGGATTACCTTGGACCCCGTGTTGCGTTAACTGGGGACTGAGAGAACACAGTGGTGTTAGAAAGGTAAGTTGGGTGGCCTTGACCACTTCTGAAGAGCACTGGGAAGAAGGACTAAAGTTGGGGGCTTGCACTTGCATAAAGAGAGGTGATGGTGAGCTGGAAGAAGATTGCTCCTGGGAGGACAGAAGTAGCTCAGTGAAATTACAGTTTGTTCCTAGAAGCAGTGAATCCCATGTACTGCCTTCCCCTGTGAGCAAAGCTTCTTTTTAAACAAGCAAAGCCAGAGATAAAGTTAGGTCATGGAGCAGGGAGAGAATGTCTCTAAAAACAGTAGCAGAAGTTGGGAAGAGGCTGTGTGAGACTTCCCTGCTCATGCTAGCTGGGATACACAGCAGCTGGAACATACACGTGGGGATGGATTACAGGAATGGATATAGGGTTGCAGACACCTGATCAAAAGTGTTTAAATGTGGTCCTTGCAAACAGACCTTCACATGGTGACCTGCTCCAGCTAGTATTAACCTCCAGAAGGGATTTAGAAACAACAGGATAAGCAGATTTTCATGAGATCAGTTTTACATTTGAAATGCAGAACTAAAAGTGTTGAGAGCAGTTGGATGCCGTTGTTAATCCCTAGGTCAGCTGTGCTGATGCATCTCATAAAAGGCAGAATACGTTCAAAGAGCAAAATCCACTGTTAATTATCAGCATATTTGTGGGAGGCATTTGTGCCATGGAAGCCCCCCCATGGGGTGAAGGACACGGAGGCTCTTGGCTGCTCTCCCTGCCTTGTGAAGAGGGGTCCTGTGGCAGGCAACACTGCAGGCTGGAGGAGGAACCGTTAGCTCTTCATTCATGGGTCCGGTGGGTGGAAGTTACTGCACAGAGAATCTAAAACGAGAGCTCTCTTAGCTGGAAACTGTAATTTAGGTTTACTTCTCCTGTCAGGAATATCAGCTCTTCCCACACTATGTGAACTTGTCACTTTTCCCTGCTCCTAAATCCATGTCCCCCAGTAGCTCTGGAGAGGGACAACCTCCATTCAATAAGCCAGAAGACCATAAACTCCCAGTGTTTCTCAGGAGCCATCCGGTGCCTCTGCTGTCTTGATTGACATCATCAGAGAGGTGACAGCGGTTCCAGGTACTGACTTGCTGTGGGCGTGGATGCTTCTCAGACCACCCAGCCAAGCAAGATCAGCAGCAGTGCATGCTTCCCCTCCACTGTACTACCGCGTTTTTTCGGTCCCTCCTGCTGAGGCATGTGAATGTCTTCCAGTGCTTCCGTGCTGCCTGGAAGCACCCCTGCGCCCCGGTCCGTGACCCGTGTAGGCCGGCGTGCCATCTGGGCTCCTACCACTGCGGTCTGGGCAGGGATGGATATATGGCTATGTCTGCGTATGTGTATAGGGAGATGGATGTATTCCCACCCAGCTTGCTAGCATGATTTGTTAACCTAGGAGAAAATAAGCAGCTGATAAAAATAAAAATAAAAAAACAGGCTGGTATGGGCGGGCAAGCAGAAGCCGGTGGTATCTGGAGGTACTGCTAGCTGAGCAGTCAGTTACCCGTGAGTATGCTTCCAAGGCTGTAGTAGCAAAAAGCGGCACAGTGGGTGTAAACCGCCAGGCCGACATTGTACCTGTGCTGAGGGGACGCTGCCTGTGCGAGCAGCTGAAGGGGGATTTTGCACGCAGAGCAAGAGCTAGCTGGCAGCTCGGTCCTGGAGCTCCTTTTTCTTCCGATCTGTGCTGGCATGCTCAAGCTGCAGGTGGGGCAAGGCGGGTGACAAGGGTACGAGAGCAGCGAAGAGGGAGCCAGCCCTTTCAGCAGATAGAGAGGGGACTGAGGAGAGGCTGGCGTGCGTTCAGCATCCATGAAAGGAGCAGAGTGCGAGGAGACAGAGCTCGGCTGCAGCCGGAGAAGGATCCCAAAAGCAAGAGCTCAGAGTGGCCTTTTCTGCTCGTTTTCTTTGGAAAGTTTAAAAAAGAATATGTATTAAATAAAAGGAAAGAGAAGACGATGTGCAGTTTCTTTCAGGGTGTAGTTGAGGGAACAGTTTCAAAAAAATAGCTGCCATTTAAAGAAATACTAAGAATTTGTTCTTCCATTGTAAGTTAACATTTAGTATGCAGTCCCTAAATGGATCTGTTATTAGATGAGACAGAGAACCCTTAGAAATCACAGTAAACACAGCTGTAGAGATGAGGAAAATTAACAAGGCATCGTGCTAATAATTGTACCTTCCAGTTGTCTTTAGTCGCTGATGGAAGTTACTTTTAACCTTGCCCTCATGCTCTGACAGAAGGCTTAATGTGGCACGTCAGATGCTTAAAAATACAACCAAGACACTTTTAAGTTTGCCAGGATGTACGGAAGATTACCTAGGCATGTTTTCTGTTCTTTTATTGCTGTGTGGAGGTCTCTCCCACAGCAGTTTGGAGGGACCAAGGGATACGGGAAGTTTCCAGTGAGGGCCTGGTGGTCGGATCCGCAGAGCGTTGGGTGTTGTCGTCAGCGTAGAGCTGGCACAGTGGATGGAGCACGCTGGCATTTGGGAAGAGTCGCCGGTAGCCAGCAGAGAGGGCAGCCTTACAGAGATGCTCTTGGCTTCCCTGAGAAGTCTGTGGTGGAGTCATCTGTGGTCAGCTCCGGGCAGTGAGTTTCTTTCAATGCACAAAGACTGAAACATCTCTGGGTTTTTAACAAAATTGGAAAATAATTGCAAAAGCAAACAGCTTGCTTTCCTGTGTCGTGGTACATCTTCAGTCTTTTGCTTTGGTCCCTCTTTGAGTCTAATCCTGACAGCGTTAGGGTTGGACTAAATGACTGCTGCTGGCTTGTTTGGGGCTGGAGTCACTGGTATTTATGTTAAGGTAGAAGAAATCAGACCTAGGAAGCTATTGATGAAACAGGCTTTCCATCTTAACCCAGAATCTTATTTCTGTAGTACTTACGTTCCGCAGCGGGAAGGTTCCCTAGGAAGCCTGTTGTAATTAAGATTAGAAATGGATGCTAGCATTTTAATAGAAAAGGCCTTTTGTCTTTTCAAGCAGGGGGTCATCTAATTCTCTTTGTACAGCAGCAGAAAGGTGAAAAGTTTCCGGTTAACTGTAATTAAGGCTGTGGAGAATGAGCAGCCCTGGTTAGTCACCTTCTGTGAACGTTAGTGAGCAGCATGGACAAATGTGCCAGGAAAAGTTACCTTGGAACAGCAAGGTTTAGTCTCAGCAAAATATAACCTCACCAAGGGGAAGTAAAAGAAATTCAGTGTTAATTTGTAATAGTTCAGTTGAGGAGAAGAAAATATATTGCCCAAAGTATTTGGGTATTTTGCTAGTCTGCGTCCAGATGAATTCATTCAAATCATTACATGAAAAAAAGTGTCGGACTGAGATAGGAGATGGAATCTGTTCTTGTTTCTGCCACCAACCTGCTGGCGGTGAGACGAGCTCTCTCTTCCCAGTCTCCTCCGGGCATTCGCGCTGTCCAGTTACGACAGCGAGCGAGCCTCACGGGGGAGAGCTTACAGCAGGCTCATACGCTGTCGGGCGTCATCACTTCTACTTCCAGCGTCTTCCCTTCAAACAACCAGCACCGTGATCCTCGGTGGAGGCCTGAGCCTGTGTCCCTGGTTTGCGAGAGGGAGGAGGTGTTAGAAGGGGACATCCCACAGTGTCCCACACAGAGTGCCTGCCCTGGCTGTGGGGGACGGGGACTCAGCACAGCTAAATGCGTAATTATGGGGTTCCCCTCTCCTCCAGCGTGTTGCTAAAGCCCATGAATTACATGTAAAGAAACCAGCGACGCAGCAACTATCTTTTGCTTTTCCTATTTGGGTTTCAAAAGCTTTGGAGCAATATTGGTGTGTTACATGCTGAGTTAAAAATTGGAAATGTATTACCCTGATTTAGCATGGGACTGAGTAAATTGTATGCAGTTAAAATAGCAGATATCCCGCTGAGAAGAAAATAAGTATTTCTGCTTGACTGTGTGACACCTAAGCTGCAACCCAGAGGTACAGGAGGAGGATTTGTGTTACCGAGAAATCCACTAACGCCGGCTGCCAGGTCAGAGCTGCCGGGGAGGAGCGGGGCACATCTGTCCCAGGCAGTTCCCAGCGTTCAGGCTGCCTGCATCTCCTCCAGGCTGCCTGCATCTCCTCACCGTGTCCTGTGCAGGGTCTCGCACGGCATCTGCCGTGGTGGTCTCTGCCCGCCCCATACTTTGATGTTGTCGCCTTTTCCTGGGGGAGGTTTCATTCCAAGCACTACCCGGCCCCTCTGCCTGTGCGGCTCTGCGGCGTTTGCCAAAAGCCTTGTTCCTGAAGCGTGTGAAATACCTCGGTCTGTAACAGCGAGCTTAGCTGCCAGAAGCCACCATCCCAGGTTTTTGAAGCTTGAAGGACCCGCAAGGAGACACCTGCCCACGTGGCAGGGTCATTTGGGTCCCTCTGACACCTTCTTGGGCAGGTTCTTGGAGGTTCCCGATGCTGGAGATTCCTCACAGTTTCAGCACAGACTTACCTTACCCTTTCTGTTGGGATTTTTCTACATCTAAACCAAGTCTCTCTTGTTTAGCTTTATTGCTACTTCTCCTAGCCACAGTGAGTCCAGACAGAAGATTTTTCCCTTCCTCCTTGTGGAATTTCTTATGAGTTTTTGTATTTATGTATCTACTTCGCTCTGTTTCCCCCCTCCACCCAGTTTATCTCACCCCTACTACCACAACTTCTTGCAACAGAAAAATAAATATCAGTTTTTCCATTGTCTCCTAGATACCAGCGAAGTTAAAATGCAGTTTCTTGTTCTGTTTTGTAAGGGCTACTCCCAGCTCCACCCTGGCTGACTCCATGCATCCCCAGCCCAGCGCTCGTCCTGGTGCACCATTTGCAGATGTCCATGGCATGCCTTTTGCTAACCAGTTCTCAAGCCCCTCCTTGAAAACCACATCTTCCAGCTCCCACAGCAGAGATGTAATAGCAGAGCACAGCAGCTACAGGTCACTCCCTTGGCTGCGAGCTTCCCAATGCATGTGCTCGTCCCTAGGCTTGGGTTGTCCCAGTTTGCGGTCCGTCTACGCCTTGGATGCACCCTGGGACATGAGATAAACAGTGGAAGTCCCTTTGACCCTACCTACAGTTCCTGGTGACATGGAGGCAGTTCTGCAAGCCCGGCCCTTCCCCAAGCGCCTGCAGCCAGCAGCGTTGTATCCTAAGGAAGGGCTTTCCCAGGCTTCTCCCCAGCCGAGAAGATCGAGTGCAGCCTCATACCCTTGGATGTGGCATGCTGTTGTGTCCCACCACCAGGTCCCCACTCTCTGTCCCCCACCTGCATGCAAGCAAACTCACTCCTTGCTGCTGTATGTCTGTCAAATCACCCATTAACGGAATTAAGTCCGTCAGAGGTGGGGGCTCCTAAGGGCTGCTTGAGGCACCTTTGAGCGGCCAGTGATTGTAGCGTGGAGGTGAAACCTCCATGCCTGGGGACCAGGAGGGATTAGGAAGACCGTGGTTGTGTCCCTGTGTGTTACAGGTTACAGGCGCAGGTACAGAGAGCATGAGCTCAGCTCCAGCCATCACGTGTGTGCGTGCGTCTTGGAGGGAAAAGGCCAGAAAGCTTTCATTTTAAAATTAAATTCATAGGATAGCCAGACCTTTCAGCTTTTTAATACAAACGGTGATTTATTGCTGCACTTAAAGAATGAGCCAGGAGCGGACAAATTCATCACGCACCGTCCTTTTCTGTCAAAGCGGTGGCGGCACGGGACGGTCGGGCTCCCGGGAGCGGAGCCTCCGCCGCAGGAAAGCACCACAGCTCCGTCACCCTCGCCCCGCTGTGGCAGCTGAGGTCCCGGCCCGGGGTTTCATCCACTACTTTTTGCTGTGAGAGAGAAAAAGGGGTTGGCCATCTGCCAAATTCCCTTTCTCCCTCTCCCTTCCGACAGCCGGCATCGGTCGCTGTGACGGCGATGCAAAGCGCTCTTTGTACGTGCGAACCTGTCTCCTATAAATTAAATACCATGAAACCCACCAACATGAAGGTGTTTTTGCTTTAATTATTCCCAGCTCGAGGCTCCTCCGGCCTCCCTGATGATTTCTTACCTCTGGAGTGCATTGCACTTAAACTCGGTCGCTTCACTTTTGCCTGCCCTGTGCGTGTAAGATTCCCGTAGAGATTCCCAACAGCAACACACACGGCGGCTGATGCTTCACCCCCTGCGTGGCCAGGCCACGGGTCTTTCCGCCTGGTCTTACTGGGGACTCCCAACTTCCCCATCCCCGTGTTCGGAGGAGACGTTTTTCAGGTTGTACACATTCATCTTATTAGCCCCCACATGCCACGTGCTGCGTGAGTTCTGACGCCAAATAGTTTCAAGCAGGCTTCCGAAGAGGTTTGGGGTTATACAGGAGGAGGTGGCATTTAGAGGGGGGCTCGCTCTTCTCTTCCTGAATCCGTTGTGTGACGGAGTCCTGGGCTGATTGAAAAGCTGGGTTTTAACATACAGCTGGTGTCGCTTGGTGTCAGTCTGATTTTTCAAGGAGATTTTTGCATCGTTTAGGTTCATTGTGGTACTTTACTTTCTCTCCAAGGCAGAAAGGCCAATACTTACTGACCTAGTGGTGACATTTTCCCAGGAAAACACCAGGATCTGCGGCTGCCTGTGTGTCTTGCCGGATTTTGCTTGGTTTAGTGTTGTTTCTTTTCTAGCACCCAAATCATGTGCCCGGACAAAGAAGAGTGAATGGCAAAGTGGATGCAGGTTTGGGGTGTGTCATTGTTCAAATAATTGTAGCCTCCAGACCCAAACTAATGCAAATGCTGAATCACTTTACCCTTCCCTTCTACATGCGTGCAGACGGACGGCGTTGGGGCTGTGTATAGGAAGAAGGAGGGAACATGTGGAGCAGTTTAGGATTTTTGACAATGCAGTGCTAGCAGCTACTGTGTGTGACTGTTTCACTCTCAGAAGCTGTGATCCTTCTGCTCATAGCCCCAGTGCATTCTGTACAGTGGGAACTGAAAATGGTATGGTTTTCTTGGGTTGCGATACAGAGAGTTATTTTAAAAAAATGTGTATTCAGCCTTATCTTCTCTGTGGGGCAATAAGTTCAACGCATGAAATGGAGAGAAGAAAGCAGCTTTGTAATATTTCAAGAGCGTCTTTTGCAGGATATAATTTGTCTCTAAAATTTTCTCACTTAGTAAAAATGCTCCTAGGTTATTATTAGTTTTATTATCTTCTATTATCCAGCCACTCTGTAGAGACATTTTCATAGCAGATTTTTATTCCAGTTTGTCTGTCCCCAAGTTCTCAGGGAAGATGTTAAGCATTTCCATCTCGAGTACCCACGATGTACTTTGTAGTCTGCTTGCTTGGACACTGACCAAATACTGATTGAGGTTCTGGTGGGGTTGTCACTTGAGTGCCATGAATTTTTTGAAAAAGTTAAGTCAAGAATAATAGGCTATGAAATGTCAAATCAAAGTATGAAATGTTGCAAAATCATTACTTAAAAAAATTATTGCAATCCAGGTCAGTTTAATAAAATCCCTTTATCTAAAATGCAATTTTTGTTTTAGATTCAGTGTTTTGATTGACGTAGCTATAATTGTCTGACTGTCATCTGTAGAAATCTGCAAAAAGTAATAATTATTTGTGATGACTTGAGAAATGCTTATGCTTGGACTGTCAAGTATATAATTGCTAGTTCCCCTTTATTGTCTAATACTGAATGTTTTTAAGAAAACCATCTAGAATTTGGTGTATAGAATATAGATACACCGAGTAGGGTAATCATGGATCCAAATTGTAAAACCCAAGTATCAAAATAGTCTAAAATATGTCTGTAACTTCAAGGCTGTGTATCAAGGTTACAAGAATCTTGTTCACACTTTTTGTGTGAAAACAGGATTGGAAACATGCATGCTTGTAACCTCATACTCAAAAAAAAAACCAAACCCTTAAGCATTTGGGAAAATGTAAGTAATACTGAGAAACATTTTCTATATTAAATACTAAACACCTGGTAGACCTTGGAAGGTGTGGTTGATGGACTGCGGGAAGGAGACCTGGTAATACCTGAGAGATTTCAGTCAACTGAAATGTTAGTCCCTCTCGATGGCACATAACTAGGACCGTTAGTGCCACCTATAGTTAGTCTGTCTGACACTCTGCACTTGAAGACCTTGTTTTCCATGGATTATGAGCCTGCTGCACACACCTTCTAAACAAATACAGTGAAGAAGAATTGGGTGGGGATGAGCTCTGGTTTATGCCGGGATTAACGGTGCTACTGGATAGACCCACCCGGGTGTTCAGCAGAGATACAGCTGAGTTTGACTGCCAGCTGCTTGGACCTCAGAGAAGGGCAGCGCCGCGGCAGCTTGCGTAGTTCCAGCATTGGACAGAAACCAAACCTCCCAGCACAAGTGTGATGGAAGAATTAAAGGCAGATTGAAAGTCTTCATTAATGCAAAACTGAAGAGAAAAAGCAATTTAGCAGGGCATGGGACTGCAAACGCCATTCACGATATTTATGCTCCTTATTCCACTATAATTTGGATAACTGTTCCCTTCAGTCTGCCGTGCCCAGATGTCATGTTAGCACTCCCAGCATAGGTTGGTTATGAGCCTGGTTACAGTAATATGCAGAACTAGTAGCAGCTCCAGGCAGCACAATAGAAATAAATAAAACCTTGTCTTAGAAGTGTGGGGGATACTTCTTTGCACACTAAATCTTTATAGTGAGGCAAAATTTAATTAGTGTTCTTTTTGAGTTACACTGAGGTATTTCCATCCTTCTGTTTAAAAAGTGCTATCAGTGCAGGTACCTGTGAATTGGATTGATCTCCGCTCCTAATTTGCAGTATACAACTATATTCAGAAAAAAAACGTTAATTAAAAATGTCCTGTGTTTAAATCTGAACTTGCTGCCTGGCCATCAAGCTTGGAAAGGCCCTCGAAGATTATTTTATCCTGCTGTGCCTAAGTAACCAGCAGAAAATGCCTCCTGCCTCATTACTGTGATTTACCTTGAATAACCTTTGCATGTCGTGGGTTGATGATTGTCAGTCAGCATATACATTTCTGGTCAGTATAGTCTCCAGTGCGTTACACTCAAAGCCGCCTCCGCCCCCGCTGTAGAGAAAACATGGCCATGAGCAGAGCGTGCTGGACTCAGCTTTCCTCCCTCGTTGTTAGTTTGGGACTGACGGAGATGAGAAGCTTCTGGGATCAGAGTGTCCCCAGGCTGCTTTTTTTTTTCTTCAAATGCCGCTGAGCTTAGGAGTCTCCCGCTGCTCACGTTGGCTCCCTGTTCAACTGGGTTGCTGCATCAGAAAAGGAAGAAAAACTTTGATCTTGACATGCCCTTCTTCTCTGTCCCCTGTTACAACTTCTGCTGAAAAAAACCCATGATCAAGTGCATCTGTGGTGGTGTCAGTCCTTTCAGGGAAGAACGGATGCTTTTATCAAATGTCTTTCCAAAACCTTTAATGCGCAGCTGAAGTCCAAGTTGAACTGTCAGAAGAGAGACCCGAGCACTGGCTTTATCACCATCCCCACGCTGCCCTCAGGGTAACCTGCACACATGCTTAAAAGTGCCCTCTCCCAAAGTGGGGTGGATTTAGGCCATTACTTAGTGTGGCTTCTGGAACTGTGGGATCAGCGGGGACCTCTGGTAATGACCATGGCTGCAGCCGCGCTCCAACAGCTCCACTGTAGCCACATCTGCAGCGGCTTTGGAGGAAGACAGTCCATGGCCCTAATTGTTTGACTTGCCCTTCGCCATCCATGGATGTAAAGATACCTGTCCCTTGGGTCTTACGTCGCTGGCAGCTTGAATCTGTAGGGTGTATTTTCCTCGTTAGTTGTGAGTACATTTCCAGTGGTCGAGTGGACCTCAAGTTTCAATAAATGTAGTTTCAGTTTCGTGTAATCTTACTCTGTTCCCAGCTCCCCTCACCAGCTTCAGGAGTGAAATTATGATATTGCTTAAAGCCTTGCCTGTAACATAACACAAGGAGAAACCATAACTCAGTGTTCATATATAATTCCAAAATATCAAATTGAGAAATGCTGTTATGATTACTTCGCATGGTGCTGTAGGCGCTGGCGACCATGGAGCATGTCCTCTGGGGTTTGCAGCTTGCAAGGAAGAGTTTGGTGGCTCTGGAGGAGATCTGCTAAAGGCTCCCCAGTGTCTTACCTGACTTTTCACTGGTGCAGTGGGCGTGTGGCTTTCATGTCGCCCACTCCTCCAGCAAGAGGGCTGTTTCCATTACACCTCAAGGAGAGCCAGCAGGACGCCTTGCTTCTCTGGGGGAAGCAGGCAGGTCAGCTCTTCCGGGGTGTACTGGGTGCATTAGTCAGCTGCAGAAGAAAATGGGGTTTGGTACAGCTGGCATTGTTCTAGGACCGTCACTAAATTGGCCTTTTGTTTTTTCAATAAGCTGAAGTCAATAAGAAAAAAAATAAAGTAGAGCTTGCCAAATTATATTTCGTACCTGGCCCTTCGTCCATCAACCATACCAAATGGTACTGTAATTTATGAGAACACTGCAATACCCCTTTAGTGTTTCATTGATATTTAATACGTGTTCCGTGAGCTACCGGCCAGGCCAGAGCACGTGAAGAGCTGACCCTGGGGTGCTGGTGTATACTTAGTAAATGTAGCTGACCAAAATTTTATGCCATTTCTTCATATTTCTTCCGTATTAAAAAGAGTTTGAGAGAAGTACCACTTCGGAATACACAAGTATTATCTTTTAGGCGAATTTAATGTGGTACAATCTCATTTGCATTTGCAAATTCTAAGGTTGCATTTTCCCCCTTACTCCAAATGCCTGAAAAAATCTCATTAATGTTAATGTGCGGAGAAGAAGTGCTTAGCCTGTTGATGTAGGAATGAAATCAGGCGCAAAGCACAGCTCTACAAGATTCATCTGCAGATTAGGGTCTGAAGCAACCATGAGATTATCAAATCTCACCTTCTGTCTAACACAGGCCATAGAATCTCATCCACTTACTTCTGTATTTATCCCAAGAACAGCACCAGAAAAGCAAATACTGTGCATGAACAAATTGTAATGCAGTGGTATATTCAGGCGTTTCTTATTTTTCACACTAAAACCAGGAACAAACAGCAGCACTGTGCTATACGATATTGATGAAAATCTGCAGGAGGAGAGAGATTTCTGCATTTTATCTCTCTGGAGAGGAGAATTTGTGTGTCTGTGTGTCTGCATATGGTTTGGTTTGGTTCTTTGAACATTATTCACTGGTAACTCTAACCAGTATAGAGCTGACCATTCTGTTTCTCTCTGGGGATGGCATAAATTGAAATACAGATTTTCTTTTTTAACAGAAAAAAAGTAATTTTCTTCAAAAAAATTGTGTGGTCCTTGACAACTGCTTTCTAACATCTTATTCTGGAATCTTCCTGCCAGTCAGTTTCCCTAGGAAACATGGAGCACACTTCACATCTGGCTTCTCGTCTCTTGGACTGTAACACAAAAGTGCCCTTGAAAGGCACCTGGGAGGTATTCCGGGGGATGCCACCCATGCACAAAAGGCGAGCCAAGCCGTCTAAAGGAGCTGCACTGGGCTATTGCATGTTTTAACCATTAGCCAATGGTTTGCTGAACAAAGCGGGTAAAGAGAGGAGATGAGGAAAGTATCAAGGAATTCAGAGGAGAAGTGGTGGGTGGCACTGTATGAAATACAGAGCTCCCAAGGTTGGCACATGAATGCTGTCCTGAAGAAAAAATCCTCCTACCCAAGTCTGAGGTGCAGCAGCCCCTTGGTGTTGCCCATCCCACAAGAACATTCCTCTGCAACCCACCAGAGCTCAGAGGGAGGGAGAGTCTGCTGCTCGCATGTTGCAAAAGCCTGTGCTGCCCCTTGGGTGGGTGAAACCTGGGTTCTTAGGGTTTGTTCAGTTTCCATCTCCTTTCATAGAATCATAGGATCATAGAATCATTAAGGTTGGAAAAGATCTCTAAGACCATCAAGTCCAACCGTCAACCCATCAGCACCATGCCTACTAAACCATGTCCAGAAGTGCCATGTTTCCTTCTAAAGCTCAGAAGTCCTACAATTGGCTTGGTTCCGTCTTGTTTGGTTTGGGTTTTGCCTATAAAGTGCATTCAGATCCTGTTCCTTGAGGGGTTTTTAATACAAATCAGGGCTAACTACTACTGTTGAAAGCAGAGATTTGACCCCTGACTGCAGGAACCACCAAGCTGGTGCCAAACCATTTGCTGAGGGTATTGTACTGGCGAGAGGGAAGAGCCCTATACCCAAAGGCACCCCGCAGCAGATGTATGCAGTCTGCAGTGCCTCAGCTGCTTCATTGCAGTGTCCTGTGGTTCATGTTAACCTAACTAGAAGGTACCAGATAAACACTTCTGAAAGACTCAGTGTTCAAGAAAGAATCTCAGACCCCCTTCCCTGTCCAATAGGAAGGTCAACACTTGCCTTAATACCTGGCTTTGAGGCTGAACTAATTCTTGAGCGTAAGGCTCTTTGAAATCCATGGATAAATGGAGTTAAGTAAATGTTAATAACATTACCAAAACCTTCCCCCTGTTGCTTTGATGCAATTTATTCAGAACGTGCAGAAAGGCATTTGTAGCAGTGAGGGTAGGGCTGCGCAGCAAAACGCCGTGCCTTGCAGGAACACCTCAGATGGCTCTGAGTGACCAGACACAGGAGCCCTGCGTCGGCATGGTCCTTTGCGGGGGCGAATACTCCCTGTTTCCCAGCGGAGCTCATTGCCTGCATGCGCAGAAGCTCTTGCTCTTGTTGCTGGACACAATCTGGGCAAGAGGTGGCTGGTGGTGAGACTCTGGCCATCTCTGTGCAGCTGCCCTGTGGGCCTCCCCAAGACAGATGTCGGCCTCTCCAAAGCATCTAGTAGCAGTAATAGTAGAAAGTTAGGGTCCTGTTAACAAAATAATAAAGGGTGATGGGTGAATACAATCTGTCAATATGGTTTTAGCAGAGAGGCAGATTTATAGCTAATATTCTCCCTGCTCCTCAAGAAATCACATCTGAGTGAATGTTCAGCTTGGGGAGTAGCAGGAATCTCCGTGGCCTTCATTTCTTCTGCCAAGGTCATTGCCAAGAAAGAAGCCACGATTATTAATTCTCTAGCATAAAAGACATCACAATAAGAGCACATACTGTTTTCATTTCGACAAATTTTCCAGCTCTGGTGTCTTCCCACCCCATCTCGGCAGGAGGAGGTCAGGCAGGGTCCAGCACTGCCATAGCCGTGGGATGGAGCGCAGAGTGGAGGGGAGAGCTGTTTTCCAGGACTGAGAAAGGCTGTGACAGCATCTCAGGATGAGGGTGCTGCCAACACGCTTGCCACCAGGCTGCGTGAGCACTTGTGCTCCTTTGTGTTGGCTTCACAGCAAAGCGCTGGACACTTTGTAAACAGCATTTAAGCATCAAGTATCAAGAAGTTTGGAGACACAAAGGTTTATCTTCTAGCATAGGAACAACTTAGCCACATAACGAACGGTTCTTTGCAGGCGGGAGTCTCCTTTTCCATGAATTTGTATGACAAGCAAAAAGGCGGTTAAGCGTTTCCCAGCCGCTCGACTGACTTGTGCCTGTGCTTTCTTTGCAGTTGTCCAACACAGCAATTCTTCATCAGATTAGACGAGACCAAGTGACAGACACGTGCCGAGCAAACAGTGTATCCAGCAGGAAGCGCCGTGTGCTGACACCCAACGATCTCAAACACCTGGTCGTGGACGAAGACCATGAAATGATCTATTGCTATGTTCCCAAAGTTGCCTGCACAAACTGGAAGAGAGTCATGATGGTTTTGACGGGAAGAGGCAAGTACAGCGATCCGATGGAAATCCCAGCCAACGAAGCCCATGTGTCTTCGAACCTGAAGACCCTCAACCAGTACAGCATCCCAGAGATCAACCACCGCTTGAAAAACTACATGAAGTTCCTCTTTGTTCGCGAGCCTTTCGAGAGACTGGTGTCGGCGTACAGGAACAAGTTCACCCAGAAGTACAACACCTCCTTCCACAAGCGATACGGCACCAAAATCGTGAGGCGCCAGAGGAAAAACGCGACCCAGGAAGCTCTGCGTAAAGGTGATGACGTGAAATTTGAAGAGTTCGTGGCGTATCTCATCGACCCGCACACCCAAAGAGAAGAGCCCTTCAACGAGCACTGGCAGACTGTGTACTCCCTCTGCCACCCTTGCCACATCCACTACGACCTCATAGGAAAATACGAAACGCTCGAAGAGGATTCAAATTACATTCTCCAGCTGGCGGGAGTAGGCAACTACCTGAAGTTCCCCACCTATGCAAAGTCTACGAGAACTACTGACGAAATGACCACAGAGTTCTTCCAGAACATCAGCTCCGAGCACCAAACGCAGCTGTACGAAGTCTACAAACTTGATTTTTTAATGTTCAATTACTCAGTGCCAAGCTACCTGAAATTGGAATGAGGGATGGGTCGGGGGGAGAGAGGGGAGAGAAAGCCTGTTTTATTTAAGATTTTTATTTGTCATAATAAATATGGAGAATGGGTTATTTTGTAAATTAATATTTTCTTTTTTTGAATGATGCTGCGAGCAGCACAGTCAAAAGTATTTAAATCAACTGTAAGAAAGGACAGCTCTCTTTGCAGGGTAACAGGATTGTGACGATCTAGCTGTAGAAATGAATAATACTGCTACACTGTTTAAAAAAATGTTAATAGTGTTCTGGTGATTTTCATTGATCTTGCATTCCTCCAATTCTAATTAATGTTATTTATACTTATTTAAAGCGTGGTCTCTTGGTAGGTGTCACTTCAGCAGCAGAGATAAGGTAGCATTTGGACAAAAGGAGTCTGGTTTTGTTCTTTCCTCAGTTGAGTTTGTCTCTGGGTAATAATACTCCTCCGTTAGCCGTCAATGCAGGTAAATACGGGAATGGTTCTTGATGTCACACGCTATGAGAAGAGTGGTGGAAATAATTTCTTCATAAAGTGACATTGTGCTTAAGCATACTAAAAAATTCTATCTAGCCCTGAAAGGGAAAAGTAAAACAGGTTTTGATAAATTCATGATATCTAAAACTGATGACTGAAAGAAATGTGAATGTATTCCTTGGGGAGAGAAACCATAAACTTTTTATACATCTGGTCTTAACAATTTTATCAAGAATACGACCAGTCCCATTGTCTCTTAATTTGAAGCCTGCCAGCCCAAAGGAGTGCAGATTTGTGGGAGGAAAAAAATCAGCATTTTGAAAGCGACTGTAGAGATTTCTGAATGCCCAGAGCAATTGGCATTGACTCTAGTTTGTATCCAGGATGGGGGTGGGAGGAGCTCCATCTTCTGCAAGTCTTCCCTCGCTAACTGATCTTAAGATGGGCAACCAGAACTGGCTCAAAAATCACTGGTCACAATACGTTGCTATAAAGGATGTGGGCACGTCATCACTTGAAAAGTCAGAACGTCATCTTCGTGTTGATCTCTGAGCGTGCAAGGCAATGAAAAAGGTCTCTGATTCCTGCGTGCTGGTTTCATGGCTTTTTCCCAGGGGGAACGGGGGGTCCTTTCTTGGTTGATGGCTAAATACCATTGAGAGGGATGTTTCTGATTTCCAGTGGGTCAGTATTTCATGCAAGTTGACTCTAGTGTGAGACCACGGCCTTTTTGGTGAAGTGGGATGTCTCAGTAATGGCTGCTTTGTGTATAGCAGCGTGTTGGGATGGCAGACGGCACCAGGCCCAGCACACCGAGAGGCTGCTTTGGGCAAGCAAGTAGTGATCAATGCACAGCAAATAACTAATGAGAAACGAGGTTTCAGTGTGGCTCTGTCAGCAAGCTAGTGAGCAGAAACTCAGGCTTCTCCGGGTTCTGGCTTTATTCCGGTGCAGGTGAGGCGTGCGGCCAGGCGGGCGCCTGCCGGGGAGCGGTCCGCAGCCGCCCCGAGCTGATGGGCGGAAGGGGGCAGAGGCTTCAGTCGAGGCACTTGTCGGAACCTGAAGTCTGTTTTAAAGTTGAATGATGGTTAAAGTGGGGTTTTGACTTGCCTGCATGTCAGTCGTATGACCAGAGCCAGCACTTCCAAAAATTAGTGAGGATTTAAATAAACTCAGCTGAAGGCAGAGCTGTTTTAACAGTATCAGAGCCAGATCCCAAAAAATGTCGTATTGTACAGTGGCTGATTTACAGTCACTGAATTACATTAGTCTCCAGGACACATGTGTAGTCAAAGAACAAAAATAAATTCTGTCTTATTTTATAAAAATAAGCCGCTGAATAAATCTCAGCAAAGAATGAAATTAGCATAACAAACAGCAGCTGAAGTCTTTTCACAAGTGGATTCGGTCTTAGCCAGGATTCGGGTCACTATTTTTTGATCATTCCCCACAAATAAATCTCTCACCCATTCTGGAACAGCCACGTTTTTCATAACCCGGGACGTTTTTATAACCGGGAGCGCTGGCCGGCGGCCGCTGAAGCGCTGGCTGTCGGCGCCTGGCGGCTCGGCGTTCCTGCGCGGTCGCTGGCCGCCGGCCGGTGCTCTGCCTGAACGCGGTTTGGGCGCGTGTAGAGCGTGCGGAGCTGTTGCAAGTGCCTATCACAGTGTGCCCTGGCTTCCTTTTGTTCGCAGTTCGATGGGTATCTGTTTGTTAAAAAAGGAAACCTGTCTGAGGGTAGGTTTCCCCTCGCTCCCTCCAGTATTTCCCACAAGCTGTTTGTGCGCTTGTTTGGTCTCGTGTCCGACAGTGCTCGTATTTTGGTCCAGGTTTCAGTTAGCTGTTAATCCGCTCCAACAGAATGTGGTGTGAATTTTTTTCATTTAAGAAAAAAGTTGGTTTGGAAAGCAAGTATTTTTAAAATGGGGTGTGCTTCCACCCTTTCTTTTTGTATTTCTCCCTGTCATCACCACGTTTTCATCCGTTCTGAAATATTCTCTTTAGTTTCACTGCTTTGGAGACACAAAAGCCCCATCTGAAAGCTGTGATAGAACAGCGTGAGGTGAAGAACACGTTCAGGAGATCTGAGAGGGTGAGCGCTGCTCAAGCCGGGATTCTTAGCAGCAGCTTTGGGTTTGATTACCCAAATTCTGCTCCCCTACGGGCAGGTGCTCGGCACTGAGATGCCTTTCGTGTGGTCTCAAGCAGGTACTTAAAAGTCTCTTGTTTTTAAAAAACCTTGATCCCAAACTGCTACAAACTGTCCGTTTAGTACCTTGTATCTGTTTTGGGGTGCTGTGAAGGGGCTGTAGGTCCGTGTTTGAACTGAACAGCTGACACCCTGGGTGCAATCGTGCCCTGCGCAGTGAGCACGAAGCCCTCACCAGCTCAGGGGAGGACCACAGATGTTAACCAACAGCCTGATTTGGTTTTTTTGGGTCTACTGGCTGTGTTGTTCTGACTGAGCCAAACCCTATCCCCTTCCAGTGCCCCCGCACGGAGGGTGCTCGGGGTTGTTCCTCTCCCGGGGAGCTGCTGGTCTAGAGGGGTTTGCATTGGTTATGGTCGAGCAGTGGTGGGCGCAGAGGGGACCCAGCAGGGAAGGTCCCACTGCCCACCTCTGCCCCCAGCCCCCTCAAAGCCACTGGCCTCGAGGAGCGGTGATCCCCATCTCTGGGTGGTTGGAGCCTTCCCGGCGTTTGGCAGGGCCAGCGCTGAGCCCAGCAGCGCCTGTGGCTCCTGACGCGGTGCGATCCCCACGGCCCCGACCACCTTCACCTGGAGCCGGGGCTGGGTTTGGCCCATCTGAAGGTGGTGGTGACTCCTGGGCGGTGGAAGGCCCCCCCCACCCCCAGACCTGACCTGGTCCATGCTTCAGCCTCTCCGTAAACCATGTCCATTACCGCAGAAACGTGCAGACTGCCTGCACCGTGCGCCGCGTGAGACAAGTGGAGCAAATAATCCACAAACAGAAGTGCTTTTAGAAGCTGACCCCAGATGTTTTAGGGTTTCTCTGTAGTCTGCTGCACTTTTCAGGTACAAAAAGGGACTGTCCTTACTATTACTCTTGTTACAGAGAGTGTTATTTTCTTACATGCATGCACAATACAATGTGTACGAATAATTTAACATCGATGTGGGGTTGGATTTTTTTTTTTTAACCTATTTGTATGCAGTAGAAGGCTTGTTGTAGAAAAGTATCTCCTCATACCTAAACCTACTGTTAATAAAGAAAAAAGCTAAATTATACATTGCTAACACAAGTGTGAACTGCTCATGAATCTTTCCTTGAAAAAAGCCATTCAAGCCTGATTATTTTTCTAAGTAAATTCAATTAAATTGAAGAAAGAAAGTTCCTCTCTGTGTGCTTTATTTCTGGCTCGTGCTTTCAGCGGTGACGGTGGGATTTTTGTCTGCGTAGCTTTGCTTTCTCACAAGGGTTATTGTGGCAGGACAAACAGAAGACTCAAAATTATCTACTGCTATGGACCAGGACAGCTGAAGTCACCTGACGACATCCCTCTTGCCCCCTTCCTTCCCAAGTTCCCAGCCAGCAAGGGTGAGGGCGGTCAATTTAAGACCTGTCGCATGCCAGAAACATCATCCCACCTCAAGCAAAGGCGTTAGAGTCAGTCAGATGACACAAACTGCAGCTGTCTGATGCGCTTTAGGCAATGTGCTTGCCCACCTTCATGTGAATTCACTGACAATGGCTTTGAACTGAACATTTCCAGTGGTCCCCAAACCTGCGTGGGCTCATCTGTGGTTTTCACTGAGGCCAGAAAGCTGGGCCTTGATGACAAACTTGGGTGAGGAAATCGGGAAAAACATACATTTAGAAAAACCTGCTCACCATCATGCCCATCTTGTTGGAAGGGAGCTTGGAGGTCAGCTGGGCCACCTTACTGCTGAAGGTCACCACGACTATGCTGGCTGTGGTATTGACCAGCCAAGGCTTCAATACCTCTGGGGGTGGAGGGCTCGGAGCCTCTCTGGGCAACCTGTTCCCGTGCCACACTGCTCACCCAGCAGAGATTTTTTTTTTTTTTTTTTTTTTTTTTT
>Ga0065711_1000347_pt1 | contig 71503 bp, 52 predicted proteins | sample Hoacrofraction12_FD_59098 | JGI IMG/M metagenome (GOLD analysis project Ga0065711, IMG submission 59098) | Hoatzin crop microbial communities from Cojedes, Venezuela - Epithelial fraction 12 v2 (version 2) | ecosystem: Host-associated > Birds > Digestive system > Esophagus > Crop | place... | reverse complement strand
TGCAGCCCATGGGAAGGACTCATGTTGGAGAAGTTTGTGGAGAACTGTCTCCCGTGAGAGGGACCTCACACTGGAGCAGGGGCAGAGTGTGAGGAGTCCTCCCCCTGAGGAGGAAGGAGTGGCAGAGACAACATGTGATGAACTGACCATAACCTCCATTCCCCGTCCCCCTGCACCACTGAGGGGGAGGAGGTAGAGAAACTGGGAGTGAAGTTGAGCCCGGGAAGAAGGGAAGGGTGGGGGGAAGGTGTTTTAAGATTTAGTTTTATTTTCTCATTATCCTACTCTGATTTGATTGGTGATAAATTAAACTCCCTTTTCTCCCCAGGTTCAGTCTGTTTTGTCCATGACAGTAACTGGTGAGTGATCCCTCCCTGTCCTTATCTCGACCCTCGAGCCTTTCATCATATTTCCTCTCCCCTGTCCAGCTGAGGAGGGGAAGTGACAGAGCGGTTTTGGTGAGCACCTGGCATTTATCCAGGCCAAACCAAAACACTGTGCTACACAGCTTCTGGTTGGCTTGGAAAATGGTCAGAGGGAGCTCCTACCTACCAGCTGTGTAGATGTAAACCCTTATACATATGTCTGTGGACTCTCACTGAGCACCTGAATCCTGGTGAACTGAAGTATAAACAAAACATTTCAAACTTTTAGGGAAATATTACAGGAGGGAGTACAGAAGGAGAACTAGGGGAGTGAGGAACGGACTCTGAACCAAGGCCATAGGCTGCTGAGTTACAGCTCTCTACTGGGAGTGCCAGGCGAAAAGCCTGTAGCCTGATCATATGCCTGGAGGGGCTGGGATTGTGAGCATAGTCTAATTTTGATCTAGGCTCCATACTCTTAAGCATTCAGTGGTGAGACTGTCAGCACTCCAGTAAATGGTCAGCAGTGAAACCTCTTCATTGAAGCAAACAAAATGCTGCCACAAAGGACACCTATGCAGACTTTGTTTTTTATTATAACTCAAAGACTTTAAAATAGCGTGTTGCATTTGGCTATTAGACACTGACGTTTTTTTCTGAAAGCCTGTCCTATGGCACCGCAAGCTGCCTGCTGGCTGTATGGCTCTTAACAGGGAGAAACTTCCCAACAGAAATCTCAACACACTTGAACCTACAGAAAGAGCTACAGAGGTGGAAAAATCAAAGATGTTTTAATGGAGCAAGGATTGCGGGACCGACCGTTATAAAATCTGGAGGTAAAGGTCTCTAGCATTAAAGGGAATGCTCCTGAGGGGATTGTAGAAGTAATCAGAGGCTCAGAATGCTCCACGCCCCAGAACAAGAGGACACCCAGCTCTCTCTGTATATCTACATTTCATTGGGACCAGATAGTGCATTTGATTGATTTCACTCATGTGTGACTGACATGAGAACCTCACAGCAAATGGTCTGCAGAGCTTTAGCCAGGATTTTGGAGAGATTGCTCAACAGCTCACACACACACACACACACCCCAAAAAAAACCCCAAACCAACCCCCAAAAAAACCCACAACATAAAAGAAGGAATATTTTACTTCATTGCAGAAGTTGCTATGTCTATAACCTGTTACTCTCCAGTCATCTCCTTTCCCTTCTCCCCTTGTTTCTTTGCCACCTTGAAACAGTAAAAAAGATGTGTGAAGAGAGAAGAATAAAATACAAGAACATTTGGGATGTCTCCACAGAGTGAAAGAAACACAGAACATTGTGACTAACTACATAAGTGAACTGGTGGCCTTCAAACATTAAAAGAACAGCATTATGAAGAAATTAAGTCTTCTCTAATCAAACCACATGATGTCAGTCAATTTTATGAACTAGGTGCCATCTTTCAGACTCATCCCTCTCCTGGATTTAACATACGACCTTTGCTTTCAAGATCCTTGGTTCCCCTGGAACGTTTTTCTGTATTCTCTTTGGTGCTGGTTCCTTGTTATTAATTAGATCAAGTCAGGCTTCCATTGAGACTGTAAGAATAGTGACATCTGTGCGCTACCTGTCAAGTACTGCCATAACTGTCTTCAATTGCTCTTGTAAATCTAGCACCTCTGTGGAATCCCAGGTTATGAAAATTGTATGCTGTCTTTCAAAGCTCTTCCTCTAGTCTGTGTAACATTGCAATGTTCTTTGGGCAGTGGGATATAAACATAGAAAACCTTCCTAAGAAGGAGGGTTCCTAAGAAAACCACTAAGTGCAATGGTGAGAATATCACCATGAGCAATAGCGAGAAGAATTGGTTTGCTACTCAATGGGAGGAGAAGCTGTGAGAAGGATCAGCTGTAATCAGAAAGCCACAACAGTTAACACTGAAGACAAAGAAGTAGAAATTCAGGTCATAGTAGGAAAAAGCAGATTAGAGAGAACTGAGGTAAGTTAAAATTTTGCAAATTGGCTGGGCCTTACGAATTTCACCCTAGAGTATGTATGTAGATAACTGACTGAGGGAATCTTAGAGCTGTTGGCAATTGTCTTTGAGGGGTGAGGTCAGAAACAGTCAACTCGGAAAACACTTGTCAGGAGCTAACCAAGCAGGTTTAGTCTTACTAAGAAGGATCTGAGGTTATCCAGTGGATTACAAGATTAATCAGAATCGCTGTCACATGTGTGAATATCATACTGGAAATATAAAGGAGAATGTTATCTACAAGACACATGAGGGAATTCTCCTTTATTACTCAACTTTGGATAGATTTCAACCATAACCTTAGGTGCAGTGTTGGACATCACATTTTAAGGGGGATGTGACCAATTGACAGTGAGTACTCTACCAAACATGACAAAAATTTGAAGGAATAAACTGTTGTTTAATGTAAAGAAGACAAGACTTGGGGGAAACATGACAAACGACCCTGAAAATATTAAAGACAGCTGCAAGGAAAAAGGGAATAACCCATTCTCGTTCATTGCAAGTGGGATAGCAGTAACTTGCATGTTAAGAAAGAAAAAAAAATATTTTCTTAATGTAAGGAAAAGCAGGCCTTGGAGTGAAGTGCCCAGAGAATCTCCACCAGTGGAGGCCCTCAGAAACCAGTCAGCCACAGCTCTGACGGGAGGAGCATCAGCACAGCTGACACAGCTGCAGGGCCCTCAAGCTACTTGCTTATTTTCTACAATTCTAGGAAAAAAACTGTGGCTAGTTAACAGGAGAATAATTTTTTTGAGTTGTAGGATATTTTGGGCAACAGTATGTATTACCTCGTCCTCAGTTAATTTTTAGTGGTGTTCTGAAAACTCAAAGTTAGAGTGGCTTGACACAAGATATTCTTTCATTTTTCTACTTTTGTTCTTGATGTTTGAGCAAACTGCCTGGTCATGCTTTCCTCTGATTCTTGTAAAGCCTCTTGAACACAATATTCAGTGGTCTTCCCCCCCTGCCCCCTCAATGTAGGATCGATTACATTAAGTAGGAACACATTATTTCCTGAATGACTGCATACAGCCTTTATTAGACCATTTCTTCTAGAGAGTCAACCAAGTCACATAAATGTTGATGTGGATCCCTTTGAGCTTTCCTTTTTGTTTTTTCACTTGTGGCATCTAATAATAGATTTCTCTACACTCTCCCTTTTCTGAAATGATAATTGACCCTAGAAATCTGAGTCCTTCTGGAGAGGTATATTTTAGGACTCTCAATCCCAAAGTGCGGTGTGTATTACACTTCAACCTAGAAAGAGGGCTGAAACTTTATCAAATTCAAGGCTTTGCCTTACTATTACTTACAATATTAATTGAAATTTGCTGGGTTCTGAGTTCTGAAGAGGAACAAAGGTTGCTTCTGATTTAAGCTGGTGTCAAAGAGTTTTTACAAGGTTGGCAACAAGGAGCTGAATAATCATCACCGGCAGCTTCTAATGGTGATAGAATTACAAATATATTCATTTCAGGATCAAACTCACCATCACTCTCTCAAGTACACAAATAAAAAAAAAATCCTTTAATGTTTACTGTTTGAACTGGTACCCTTTCCGCATACTTCAGCTAAAAAGCAGAAGAGAAGGACATAAACCTGCCAACATTGTGCTGGGTTGTGGTGGAAAAAAGAAAAGATTTTTTTGTAACTGTTCATTTTGGTTGGCGCTGGGCCATCTGAACACTCCTTAGTTTTTTAAGTAACAAGCTGTGCAAGTTTCACTGGTGTTTCTGGGGACTTGGAAAGAAGTAGTGACAGCGGATTTCTCCTTCTCTCAACTGGAGAAGATGTTTTAGCTGCCTTTCAGAAGTGAAATCAATTCATATCTTGCTGTCTATGGCAACAGACTCTCACTGGAGCTGTAGCTTATGACTTCTATCTTCTTGTGACACCTGCTCTGGTCAAGGGGATTACTGATTACTCCTCTTGGAAGGTGTCAATACTGATGATGTTCAGCTGAGCAGCTGTCCTCCCTCTTCTATTATTATTATTCATGACATGTGATTGATTCTTCTGAGGGCCTTAGTGATAGAAAACCTAGCAGTTCTTTGCTGTCTTTCTTTTAAAGGGACCTGAATGGACAATTACTGTTTCTGAAATGTGCTACAGCCACCATTTCACCTCATCTATTGTTCAGATGTCCCCGTGCAGCCAGAATGTGGGCAATGAAAAGGTGCAAGATTTGCTATTATCCATATGCTGAGAGCTATCGGTTTCACACTTACTGCCTCTCCAACAACGTCATTCATTACCTAGTATAATACCGAGAAGAGTTTAAAGGATAGATGAGAGAGCAGACACCAGCAGTGATTCTACCTAGACAAAGGTGAGGTAAGATACGGATTGGAGTCATTTTACTTGAGGGTATGCCTCCATAACTAATTATCGAGCTTCTACCTTCTGGGTTTATTTTATATAATTTGTATGCATCTGAAAGTCATATTGGCCATATTGAGCTTCTTAATGCTGTCACTGGAGTCAGGAAGTTAACAATATATGGAGGGATGCAGGTACATGAAAGGAAGACAGAAAAAAATAGTTTTGGAATGGGACCTATAGGATCTGCAAATGCTTATTCTGAAAAATAGGTAAACAAATGAAATCAACTACAACATGAAGTCATTTTTCCTTCTAATATTTGACAGATTACCATAAAGAAGTTAAGTTCAACTGTTCTCTATCTTTACTATAAATAAGACACCAAATGGCTTCCTATGGAGCAAATCAAGCATAACTTGGAATTCAGAAATACCCCTAAGTGTTCTGTAGCTCTGGAAGAGACTACACAAGCTGGCAGTAAAATCTTCCCAGCTGGAAGATTAGAAAAAAAATCTCTCATAGATTACCTAGACATCTATGCTTTTGTTGGTAACCCAGGCAAATGAGCCAAATGAGCTTTGGTGTTCTAAGGTGGCACCCTATAGTGATCTTGACCATTGACACTAAAGATCTCCCTTCTTCTTCTGTAATGCCCTGGGAGTTAAGATCAGCAAAGATCATCATCCAATTGCCACTTTGAAACCGAAGATGATGGGCACTGGAGTGAGAATGGTAAAGAGACTTACTCCTGATGTGAGTCTATGGACATATTGTGTCATCTGCAGGAGTCTCTCAAATGCTTTCCCATTCTTCTGGGAAGCAGCTATGATTAAACAACAGGGAGGTATTTAAGGATGCTTCTGAGCAGCGCCTCCAGCAGAGGAAGCACTTGCCACCATTGCTAGGAATTCCTTGGGAACAACTCAAAACATAAAAGCCAGTGGAAGGTCCATTTGCTGTCTGGGTTGTTTGGTTTGTTTCCCCTGCATCCATATTAATTTCAGTCTTTTGCTGAAATCTTGCTCTGGCCACAGCTTTTATTCAGGTAAGCAAACTGTCATTTTATTTTTCATAATAATCACCTGCTCCTTGTCTTGCTCTGGGCAATAAAAGAACAGAGTTGGATGGCCACAGACCTTCTGAATCATTCTTCAAAACTAAAAATGCATGTTTGTGTTTATATCAGCTTGCGCATACACCCCAGGATTTGGACACAACACTCTTTACCAACTCCCACTCTTGTTTTTATTTCTGTTCTAATAAAGTGCAACTGTCCCTCCATGGCAGCTTTGTGAGATTCACTTCCCTCCCCCCCCCATTTTAATCTGTCACTTTTCCTTAGAGCATATAGCTTATAGATTTTCTGCAGTTACCAGGCTATTTCGCTTCCATCTGTTCAATAATTCAAATATATGCATCAGTTGCACACATGGCACATTTCCAGGTAGTAACATCCCCTTTTCATTCTGCCTTTTCATAGGCAGGTAATTTCCATACAAGGTGCACAAACATAACATGCTTCTGTTTGCCTCCACGGTTCTGGTTTGTGCTTCTGCTCCCCCTGTTTCCTCTTTGCAGACCTCCATGCATTGCATGCAAGCAACCACATCATCACCCTCGCAGCTTCTTCTGGGACAGCTGAGACACAAGCGAAGACCGGTGGCACCAAGGGTTTGGCCTCTCTGGCAGCATGGATTTAAGGCAGGCATGTGTACCTAACACAGTGGGAGCAGGCCAGCATGCAGCGCTGGTATGGAGATCAAAGGTGGGGTTGCCACACTTACACACTCACATGGAAAAGTGCTCTCCCTAGGCTCTTCCCCCTCCTTCTTCCTCCCCCCCATGACTTCTGACAAACTGGGATTGTGCCAGTTGTGTTTTCATTACTGAAGAAGCAGCAAGACAATGGGGTAGCGCTCCCTCCACCCGACCACGTGCGCAGGGGGCTGCAACAGGAGGATGGGGCAGAGGAGCCCAGCCCCAGGGGACAAGGGGTTCCCATCCCGTGCAGCAGCCCATTCTCTTTCAGTGCTCTGAACTCTTTTCACTGCCTTTGTTTTTCTTTGCTCCCTCTAAAACCAAGACACTTGTTTCACCGTAGGGGTGCCAAGGGCAAAGGTTTGAGGAGACCCCGAGAGGCGTTTGGAGAGATGCATCATTTAGTGACTCCAACAGAAAAATTTACAAAACTCCAGCAATAAATGAATGAAACTCAAAGAAAACAAGGACAAGTAACAAAGATGTCAGGGAAAAGGACGCTTCTCTGAAGAATGGGTGTGGGATCACAGGCAGGAAATAAAAGAGAGATTAAGAAAACAAGAACTGTACAAGAGGAGGAGATACTTATGAGAAAAAAGATACATTAAATTTGCAGTGAAGGACATGGGATAAATGGGAAAAGCTGACCTGGATTAAATGAATTATTTGGCTAGACCAGTATCCTGTTTTCCTTCAATGTCAATAGCAGATGCTACAGAGAAGTGGTACAAGAGCTGCCTACACAGCTGCAGAAGAAGCTTCACCCAAACCCCAAGCCGAGGATCAGTGAGTTCAGCCTCCAGTCAGGCAGCTGCTGTGTAATTGCTTTATAACTGTGTAATACGAAAAATATATCCGTGATGGCATTCTTATTGATGTAAATATCTATTTCTTGCGAAGGTTCAATGCAATACCTTCTGATAATACCTCAGGGCAATACTTTCAAAGGGGAAATTACACCTTGTAGCTCCTTTTCAGTAGAAATGTCTTGCTTTTTAATTTAAACGCTTTTCCTTTGCTTCTGCATTATAATGAAGGTGCAGCACAGCCATACCCAACTTTATGCCACTTAGTATACATCTATCTAATATTTATATATATCGAATAAATATCATATTTATCTTCTTTTCAAATGACGCAATACTAATTTGTATGCATATGTCAAAGCTATAACTTTTCAGAATCAGACAAGGAAACTTTTAAAACGTGGTTTCGACAAACAGCTTGCCTCAGCTTTCTCAGCATAGCAGCTGTTGACTGCTTTTGTATCAAATTCATTAGGACACAGGCCCAACTACACTTTGCTTTGGCAAATTTCGCAGCAGCTCTTGGAAGTCTTTGGTGAGCCGTGATTCAAACAACACCCATAGTCAGGTCTGGAAAGGAAGATTTTCTAAAGCTGCTGCTGCTAGTAAAAGATTTACAACCCAAACGCCAACACGTGCAAAAAGTTTTCTCCCTTTGTCCTAAAAGCCTTTCAGTGTTTGCACTTCTTTCTCTCCCGCCCTGCGAAGAAATATACAAGTTTTGCTCTAAGGGCTATCATCAGTAAAGAAAGAAACAGTGCAGTTGTAAACCTTTAGCATGACACAGATCATTCAACAGTTGTGCAATTACTCAGAAAAAACACTTATTTTTGAACACAGAGCTTTCACTCAACACAGGCCCGAGGCATCACCATCAGATCTGTATCTGCAGTATCTCAACCAGTCTGATCTAGGGCTTTTGCTCATTATGGAAGCTGTAGCCATGTGTGAGGTTTACATCTAGGTCCAAAGAGTTTCTAAAGCATATTGGAGCTAGGGTGGCTTTAAAAACTATTAACAAATCATAATAATTTCCAAGAATGAATTAAAAGCTCTTTTGTATACCTCTCATCCCCTAAAACCTCCTGATTTTGTTTTTATTTCAGGTTTGCAAGCCACTTTCCCGACAGAATTCATACAGACTAATGGCATAGTAGGTGACTACACAGGCAACAAGGAAAGCAATAATACCCAAAGTGCTCTCAGGTAAACCAAGCGAATGAAATAGAGCATTCTCCAAACATGAACATTTTTGAAAATTATTATTTAGGGCCAGATACGAGTCCCACAGGCCCTGAGTGTGCTCTGATAGCAGGGTATGACAACCCAGATGGAAAAGTTGATTCCCATTTGCTTCTCCAACCAAATTTCTATAAAAATGCTGTTCGGCACTACCTCTGAAAGCAGTAAGAAATCAAATTTTTCTCTGTTACACAGTTGCATAGGAAAACATATTGAAATGCAGGGGAGTGTTTCCCACCCTCTAAATCATTGCGATCATAGGCCACAGTGCTTATAACACTATCGTTCCGGTGGACAAGGACATAGGATTAGCTACAGGCTCCTCGCTGCTCCTTGCCACGCTGACACTACAGGAGTCAAGCCATTATTATTCTACTCTTTTTACAGTCTCTTAAATACCAACTTTTTTATTATTATTATTTTCTTAAACTTTCCATGAACCTGAGCTCCTCCAGAGCTGAAAGCCTCAGTAATTCTGCTGACCCTTTGCTAAGCGTGCTTCTAGCTGTGGGACAGCCGCTCACATATTAGCAGCCTGGGTGGGAGCAATCGATTGCAGGGCCTTTTAGGGTAACGCAGTTCCAACACATACTGAAAGACATAGTGGTGAGGTGAAAATGACTCACAGGCCCAATTCCTTTCTGCNGCTCAACTCTATAAACTGCAATAATTCACTTCAAAGGAAAGACAAATGGGTTACTCTACATGTATACAACAGTAACAGAACAGAGTTCTGTCCTAAACATTTCGCAAGAAACAAAAATAATTATTCACAACACTTGCTTCAGAATAAAATTGGATTTAAATCTGGTTGGCATGCATTCAAGATAAGAAAGATAACAAACGGACACAGGAGTCTACATGCTAAAATATTCAGAATGCAACGGGGTTTACAGACCTGTACGAAGAAAGGTAACTTCTCAGCAGCCCCATCACGGTATTTCCAAAGGAGCGTTGCAAATTCTCATGGCCAACCCTGCAAGAAGTGGAACGAATAGTTAAAACTAGAGAGTTTCCAAAGGAAAAGCAAATAAGATCAGCTGTCTCCTTGGATAGGCAATGCTAAAAGCCAGTGCAGAATTGGTTTAGAGGATGTTAAACATTTTAAACTACGGAAGCAGCAAGATCATAACAATTATTTAAATATAACAAAGTCCAAGTTAACTAAAATACAGAATGGTAAGTTGTTTTTAAAGACATGTTATTGAAAACAGTCTTTATAAAAATGCAATGAATATGTGGGACTGGATTGGAAAGAAAGGAGAAAAGAGAGAATACTGCACCAATTTATATTCCCTTTGAACTGTCTGTAATACAGACCTTAAAGTGCATTTTCAAACATATAGCATATCAAAGAAGCAGACATTTATTTCTAGCCATGGCACTTCTAGGCTTTTGGTAAATGAAACCAGAAATAGTCTAGTGGAACTGTGCTGTGTGATAAAGCATGTACTGATGGGTTCTGCCCAACATCAGTAAACAATTGTTTTTCCCTTTAACTGACGGAAAGAATTTCAGCAGTAAACAAATGCCTCGCGTCTTGCACGAATTCATCAACAGAGTCAAAGCAAACCTGTCTTTTCACACCTCCTGCATGTGCTATTTCAAGTCAAAATACAAGTTACATTCCCCAAGATCTATCAGTTGTTGTGTTTTCGATTATGACAACCACGATACACAAGGGTAAATCCAATACACCACAGCTTTCTGCTATAATCCCCCCGGAATGCACACCCGTTGTTGTAAGGATAATTATCTGGGTATCCCTGAGGCAAATTTTTGCAATTTTTGTATAAAAATCACCTCTTGCATAAGACATGAAATTTAAAATCATCCCCTTCACAGATATCATTGAGTCACCCCATTACCTCTGGGACAGATATAAATTATGCATTCTTTGATTCTCTTTAAAATTTTAGATGCACAAGGGGAGAGAGGAGCATCTAAATGGTACTAAAAATATAAGGCATTCAAGAAAGAAACAATAACTTGTATGGTATTAACTGCTACAGTGCTCTGAAGGCTCCCTGCCTGGTCAAGAAAAGCACATAAAGCACTGAAACATAACAGCAGGCTTGCATGCTAATGGCTGCTAGTGACAAGGACTCATTGAATGTCACTGCTTCACATACTGCATACTGTTCATTTCTCTTATCTATGTGACCTCTCCTTTGAAATGACGGATGAAACTCCCACGAATTAGCATCTAACGCTTCTGGGCATCTTCCACCAAGAAGGCTTTCAGTAACATCTCTACTCAAATACAAAAATAAAGCGAGGGGGGGAAAAAAATCATAATCTTAACAGAAAATAGTCCCTATGTCTGTTAAAGGACACTCGGTGTGTATTGCCAAAGGACTGCTTCTCCGAAGCTTCCTCATCAGGTTAGTTTCTACCTTGATGCCCTTTAAGAGTATTGGCTTGTCACAATACACGCATTCGCATTTCAGACTCGGCTAACATTTTCATAATTGGTGTGAATAAAAAGGAATAGCTGTTACTGCAAGAAAAAAAGAAATGTCTCTGTTCTGATGCCCTGCTGCTATGATGACCTATTTCACACTAGCATCTGCTCTCTTCTGATGAACCACTCCAGATGTAAGCTGGCAAAACAGTACTGCAAGTATGTTACCCAGACGTCCACTGAGTGCTGCAGATGTTTTCTTCCATGCTTCACATTTAATGTGTGCCTGATTAATTTTTTCTTTATTATTTCAATTACTTGGCCCACAGATTTTCCTATGCAGTTCCCAGAATCTGGGATCCAATCCGTAGCCATAAGGAGCAGCTCCCTTTGTGCGAGCAGGTTTCTTAATGTCTGGAATAACCAGCCAAAACAGCCTTGGTCTGAATTGCCAAAAGAAATGCAAACTTCAGTAATCCATTATGCCTTAATATTATTTGCCTGAGGATTTAACACGGCGCTTATTTCAATTTCAAAATTACAGATGTTTGTAATATTCAGATGCATCAGTCTGACCAAAAATATTATGCCCGTTCCCTGCCTCAAGCCCTTGACCCGAATGAGGTTAGTGACAGGGATATGAATGACTTGAGCAGAAAACGAAACACAAAAGTAGTTTTATCGTGAAGTACAATATTTCTTCTGCCACTTAACCATTTTTTTTTCCCTCTCAGAATTACAGGGTAGACTGCAAATCTTCAAGGCTAGCAGCCACTACGACAGCCTAAGTGCCATTTAAAAGAATAATAATTTATGAGACGCCTTGGTAGAATAGCAAAGGTCACAGTGAAAACTCCCCAGGGAGGAGAGGATGACAAAGGTTACACAGATGACTAAAGACTCGCCTACAGGAAGGGATTTTTTTCGGAAGGAAAATGTTTTGTTGCAACAGCTTCATCCTACCTAACACACAGTCGCCTCATCCAAACGAAGAGTTCAGCTTTAAATTAGCCATAAGGCGTTGCTTACAAAATATGTCTCTGAAATTCCTGGCTTAGCAGCTTGCTCCGCTGAGGGGCTGCCAGACAGAGGACACCGTGGGTCTGTCCCACGGCGCACAAGGGGATGCCCAGTGACAGATGTGATCCTACCTGGAGGAACAAACTTGAAAAATGCCCAGAGTCTTTTCAAGCCAGTCCCCAAATCGATGCCACTTTGGGGGCACTCAGTACCGTTTGCAGACCTCTAACAGACCACCACAGACTGCTGCAGTTTCTCTCAGCAGCAATGTGAAGAGCTGGTGTATGAGGAGCCCAAGACACACGGTGCACACATTGCTCCCAGGCAGATGGAAATTTGCACACCGGCCATCACACTACACAGCAGTTTGGGCTGCTTTTCCTTGCCACTGCTACAGCATTCTCCCCTTTCAGCCACCTCAAGTACTGAAAAAAAGAGACAAGGATGAAGACAAGCAGGAACAACTCTTCTTGGCACAGCTCCACTCTCCGCAGCATCATCTCTAGGCTCATAAAATACACATTAACTGGTGGGAGAATCTGGCTGCAAACCTGGGGGTAACTGGCGGCTTCTGCAGAACATCAGAGCGATAAAGAAAAAGCTTAACCTGAAGCCAGCATGCAATACAAGACAACTCTTCTCTCTTCAGAAATGTGTGGCCATAACCATTTTGAAAACTGACAGTTTCCAACGGCTCCCGACCAGCTGTAGGAAGTTTCTGCAGCCAGATCAATGGCTGGCACTTGTGGAAGAGGTCTGCATGGCTCTGAAGGGTACAGATGCAATATCTGCCGGTCATGAAGAGGTTATCGATCACTTTGAGTACACAGGATTATGCTTAATTGCTGTAGGACAACCACTAAAGCCCATCGTCCTGGTATTTGATCGCCATGCCAGGCCTCCCAGTTTATAGAGAAGTATGCAAGGGGTGGGTCACCATTCAGGTAGATTTACCTAAGGCAATGTTTAGGGACTTTCACCTCCTTTCTGTACTAAAATAAGGCAATTTGCTGAAGGGCACTAATGCCACAGACACTAACAGTATCTGCATTCCCTTGCTCCGGCAGTCCCTGGTCCATCACCATGGCCTTTGGCTGGCTATTCAGATCACAGAACATTTTTACAGTCCCATAACCTCACGCCGACGACAGCGGAGTGTGCCTTTGGGAGAGGGAAGGGCAGAAGGCAAGCGGAAGGCGGGATGCAGCCGAGCAAGCCTCCAATTGTAACAGCACCTTTTATCCTGCATATCACCTGCAGGACGAAGGGAACGGCACCGGAACGTTTGCGAACACAACGAATAACCCAGGCGATGCCCACTCCCACGTGACGAATCCACCGGGCACACTGCCAGGGAGCCCTCCTGAACCTGGCGGAGAAAGGGAATGGCATTTCAAACGCGTGCTTTGCCCAACGCTTACGGCCGCTTGCTCCAGGGCGGCAGCTCCCTCTCTGTGCCAAGGCTTGGCGGGCTCGGCGTGCGGGGTTTTATACTCTCGCGTGTCGGTTTTCTGTGCTCTGTCTTCCTTTATTAATTTTAAACAGAATGGGGGGGATGTAAATTCACCGTTGGGGATATGTCAGTGTTTGCTCAACATGCTCTATATACCTTTATTAATTTTGTATTGAATGGTGGATGTGATTTCACTCTGGGGGGGAATCACAGATAGCGAAAGGCCTTTCCCACAGCAGGGCAGCAGTGGGGAAGGGGAGATTATTTTCCTGCGGGTTCATTTTGAGTGATTTGCATGCTTTCATGACTTTCTAAAGCTGAGGAACTTCTGCTTTCATGAACAGGCAGTGTTCAGTGCCACGACCTACTGGTCTGAAGAGGCTGATTACCTTAATGTAGCATTTGTTATGCAAGTCTTACAGTATACAGTACATTTTAAAAGCAGCAGATCATGCCTTTTTATACTGCAAGAACAGTGTGTAAAGGAAGAAATTAAAAAGCTTTCAAAATTCAGACTTACTTCCAGATAAGGCTTATTTTTTAACTGTACAAATGCACAAAAACCACATGAACTACAAAAGAGTTGATGTTTGACACAGGTTCGCAAGGTTTAACTCCAGGTCACAAAGTTTAACTCTTGCCTCACTGCAAAAATTGCCTCAACCAGTGTGACCAGCTTGGCAACCTGTCATTTCCACCCAAGTGATTCCCGGCCCCCAGACAAACTGACACATGGCTTGGGGCATGCAGGGACCTCAACGCTCGGGGCTGCAATTCCCTTAGGCTTGATAGAGATGTTACAGAGAGTTACTCAATTGTAGATACCACTTTGCTGTCTACCTTTAATTCACACAGCAAGGTTACATTCCCTAATACCAGTTCCCTGTGTTTCCGGACTCTTGGTCAAGTCCTTCGACTTTTGGAAATCTCTGCAGATCATAGGTCTCTTTTCCTCTTCTCCTACTGAAATTCAGAGCACAAAGTCCGGGAGTTCATAGCAGCTCCCCAGCTCCTCCAGTACCCCGATGACGGAATCCAACCTTATATATACTGCACAGGGCAATCCAAATCATGATTCCTCTGTATGGTTGGCCGCTGTACGATTCCTCAGTCCAGGGACCTGTTGTGGGAAGGGGGCCGTGGGGCGAAGGTACCAATGAACAGCAACCTGGGGACAGTTTGCTGTACGGAGAAGGTAGGTGAATGTTCACATGGGCAGTCTAATGACTTCTGTGATTCTGTGATCCTGTGATTCTAATGCTTTTGTCTGCCATTCCCCAGGCAGCTGTGACATGGAGGACACCAGAGCTGACAGTAAAAGACCTATTTTACTGATCAGAAGACGCCACAGTAACATTTAGACTTCTAAATAAGGAATTCCTAGGATTTATAGTACCTAGCAGTGCCTTACTAAGGTTACTGCTCATAACAAACTTGAGGTGGTGAGCTGAATTAATTACTTGTTTGAGCAAAACATGTTATAGACTTGAAAACTGAATTACGGACTAGCTGGTTCTCACTGCACACGCTTCTGGTACAAGTCATTCTTTTCCTAACCTGGTGCAGCTGGCACATGAACTCCTTGCGTGACTGATGGCAGGGGCAGAAAGTTTCTGCACTGAGGATCACGGTTCCCATTTTGAGCATCAGAGAGAGAGGAACCGCTTCAGCTGAAAAATGAGTGAGGGAAACAGCAAAGCAAGCGGCTGGGGTATCGCAGCTGGCTGTCATGGGCTCTGTAAGTCAGCGCTTTTATACTTGCTGAATACAGCTGGATTTTGAACACGCGGGAGGGAAAGAGGAAGGGCAGGATTTGGAAACTGGCTCACATCCATCCAAGACAGTAACATGCAATGCAGGGAAAAAGTAACAAATACCAGGTACATGTCACAGCGCACAATGCTAACAGCCTTTAATAAAGGCTAATGGAACGATCCTTGCCAGCCTCCTTGCTGTGCTGCCAGCAGCCTGGGTGTGCTCAGAGACTGAAGGCAGGCAGGCAGGCAAGCAGGGGGCAGGGAGCAAAGGAAGCCAGGCAGCCCTGCCTAGCTGTGAGCGCCTTGTTCTGGATCCTGCTTCCCACCCCCAGACAGGGGGACTGGAGTCAGTGCTCCACATCCTTTTACTATTAACTGTGCCCTAGACAAACCGCAGGTCAGCAGTGGTATTCTGTGCCCAGTTCTTCTTCAAGTCCTCCAACAATAGACCTTGGGCTAGAGTTCTGGTTTCTGTCCTTCACCTTCCTGCAAGCCATCTTCCTCTCTTTCAGTGACTGACATTGTTCATGAAACTCTGGAGGGAAACTTCATTCATCCATTGCCTCTCTTCACCCTGGAGAAGAGAAGGCTCAGGGGGCTCCTGAGTATCACAGTATTCCAGTACTTACAGGGTGGCTACAAAGAGAATGGAGGTTCTCTCTTTACGAGGAGCCATAAAGCAAAGACAAAGGGCAATGGGTACAAGTTGCACCAGGAGAGGCTTCATCTCGATATAAGGAATAAATTTTTTACAGTGAGAATAAACAAGCACTTGGAAGAACCTCCCCAGGGACGTGGTAGAGTCCCCATCATTGGAGGTTTTCAAGATGCAATTGGACAGGGTACTAGAAAATCTCATCTAGGCTCCCTTTCCCACAAAACATTGAACAGATGATCTTTTGAGGTCTCTTCCTACCTGGGCTGTTCTATGATTCTTTGATTAGCTATTCCCCCAAAATCCTGCTTCTCTGGAGATTGATTCCCAGAGTTTCCCATCCAGACCTCCAAAGCTGCCCTTATAATCGACTCTCTCCCTCAGAGGACAAGGTTATCACAGAACAATTTATATTGGAAGGGATGCCTGGGGGTCATCTGGTCCAACCTGCTGCTCAAAGCAGGTTGCTCAGGGTCCTTTCCAGTCAAGTTTTGAGTATCTTTGAGGATGGAGATTTTACAGTCTCTGTGGGCAATTTGTGTCAGTGTTTGATCACAACCATGGTGATTCTTGTCTTCCCAAATATGTATAATCAAATTTTCATATGTTCCAAATTGTGTCTGATGCTTCTTCTGTTGCCATGTACCTTTGAAAAGAGTCTGGCTCTGACTTCTCTATCCCCTTTCAGTAGGTAGTCGCAGACAGCCGTAAGATCCCCCAGTGGCCTTCTCTTCATTTGACTTCAATCTCAGATCTCTCCACTTCTCATACATCCTCTGCCCCAGTCCACTGTACACTTGGTGGCCTTCCATGGGATTTTCTTCAGTATGTTCATGACTTATTTTGTACTGGGGAGGCCAAAACCAGACACGGTACTTCAGAAGTGGTCTCATAACTGCTGAATGGTGGTCAGTAACCATTTCCTGCTGAGCCAGGTCCAGCTGAAAGCATCCAGGAGGCTGCAGAGCACAGAGCTAGAACAAAATGCCCTAGAAATGTGTGCCCAAATGTGAGCAAAATATACAGATTACTCCTATGAGTGGACTGGCACTGAAACAAGGAGACGAGAGTTGGCCACCTGAGCCCAGAACAGCAGGAGGCATACAGGTAAGATAGAACAGCCGGCTCGGAGAGACTGCACAGAAATGAGGGCAGAAAGGTAAGGAACAACATAATATTTCAGAGCACATAGCCACTTGAATATTAGTATGAAGCAGCTACAACTGAGCTTAAATTACTGCTGATCCTAACAGGAATAAAAACAGCAGTAATTTTCCCATTATAAGATAATAAGGAACTGTATCATGCAAACACAGATTTTCTTAATATCGCTGTAGCCCGGTTAAATGCTGTATAGCACCAGCATAGACAGATCATAAAATTGGCCAAAAGTGGTATAAGCCAGCTGACTGCAGAGGCATTTCTGTAACCCAGTACAAAATAAATTAAAAAAGGGAAAAAAAGAAGACTGTGATCCATTCAACCTTTGTCAAGAGATGACATATTTGCATCTTCCGTCCAGACCGACGGTATCCTGCAAACAAAACTATTCATTCTTCATAGAATCATAGATTGGAAAAGACCTCTAAGATCATTAAGTCCAACCATCAACCCAATACCACTATGCCTACTAAACCATGTCCTGAAGTGCCATATCCACACATTTTTTGAATACCTCCAGGGATGGGGACTCCACCACCTCCCTGGGCAGCCTGTTCCAATGATTCACCACTCTTTCAGTAAAGAAATTTTTCCTAATATCTAATCTAAACCTCCCCTGATGCAATTTGAGGCCATTGCCTCTCGTCCTATCACTAGTTACTTGGGAGAAGAGACCAACACCTGCCTCACCACAACCTCCTTTCAGGCAGCTGTAGAGAGCAATAAGGTCTCCCCTCAGCCTCCTCTTCTCCAGACTAAACAGCCCTAGCTCCCTCAGCCGCTCCTCACAAGACTTGTTCTCCAGACCCTTCACCAGCTTCATAGTCCTTCTTTGGACATGCTCCAGCACCTCAATGTCCTTCTGGTAGTGAGGGGCCCAAAACTGAACACAGTACTCCAGGTGCAGCCTCACCAGTGCCGAGTACAGGGGCACTATCTCCTCCCTACTCCTGCTGGCCTCACTATTCCTGATACAAGCCAGGATGTCATTGGCCTTTTTGGCCACCTGGGCACACTGCTGGCTCATGTTCAGCCGGCTGTCGACCAGCACCCCAAGGTCCTTTTCCACCAGGCAGCTTTCCAGCCACTCTTCCCCAAACCTGTAGTGTTGCATGGAGTTGTTGTGACCCAAGTGCAGGACCTGGCAGTTGGCCTTGTTAAACCTCATACAACTGACCTTGCCCCATTGATCCAGGCCAGCTTTGTTCCGCAAAGCTGCATCTCCAATACACAATACTGCAACCTCCACATACCTAGAAATGAGACCACTAACAACAGGAGGAATGAATTTCTAAGAGATACCAGGAAGGTAGCGCACGTGCATGTGGGAGGAAAAACAGTGATGCGTCTACCACTTTTGTGAGTAATTCCCTCAGCAAAGAGCCATTTTAATATCAAGGTCATGAAGTCTGCCTGAGACATTGTAGCAGCAGTAAGTCTAGAGAATAAACAACATCCTGGAGGAGAATGCTCGTATCGGGACTGCAAATGCTGACTCTGTTAATGAAAAAGCAACTTTGCATTATCATGGTTTTTCTATGGTGGCAACAGCAGCATGAACTGAGTCCATATCCAGAGCTGATCATGAGGAACAATGGAAAGCAAAACTTGGGTTTCTTCTCACTTTCTTGATACTGGAGGAAAAGAATGAGAATGAAGGAGGCTCTTCTGTCAGGAATAATGCTCAAACCACTGGAGCAGCTGGCAAAAGTTCCTGATCAGTGCAATGATTTGGGAAATTGTACATGAACTACAAATTCTGGTTAATATTTAAGGTAATGTCCAGATGAGTAACTCTCTGTCATGGATACTCTTCTGCCAACATGGATTTACTATGTGGACAAGACTTTCAACAAGTCCCTTCTAGATTAGAAACATCATCCGCTTGTTTCATTTTCCTGCAGAGAAGGCACTGAAATGTCAGAAAGTAAGGAGTTATACAAACTTACTCTTTTCTTTTTGGCTCTAAATTTACCCTGTCTTGCAAAAGGTTTATTCCAATTTCTTTTGATACTACTTTCTTGTAGAGATTTACTTACAATAAAGTCTTGTCCTTGACCCAGCAAAATTTATGCAGTGATTTTATCAGAGGATCAGTTTTATGCAGAGAGAGAAGCGCTCTTTTGGACTGAACTGCCTTCTCTAAAACCAAGGTCTGTGATTTTAAACACAGTTGCAAAATGATTCCAGCAGGGGTATAAGTACTTGCCATGTTTGTAGTTATTTAAAATAATCTGATGGGACTGGGGCCACAAAGTGATTTTTGTGGTTGGAAGAGGTTAACACACAAATAAGGTTGAAAACTGATGTCTTAAACTATTTAGAGTAGAGAAGAGCAAAGCCAGAATTTGGAAATACATTATTTTTTGGACTACTATTTTTTGGAGTAGAGGAATGCACACTGCTTGTCGGGGTTACCAAAGGCTATTTCTTACTAGATAAACTGCTGGGATGGAGACTTGCTGAAGCTTCTGCTGGCCTCCACTTTCGCTCCCAGTTGTTGTGTGTCACATCATTAAGCCTGGAGGGGATACACGTATGTCTCGCCACGCCAACGTTCATATACAACACGTTCTGCTTCAGATGACAGGAGGCTTTCTGGCTATCTATCAGCAAGAATCAGCGAGGACACCTGAGGGATTCTGCAACTCCACGCCATCACAGTAACAAGCGGGCAGATGCCCTTGGCAGAAGGAAGGGTCATTAGTTTTCCAAGCAGTTTCCCTACCCGCATCACTAGCCTGCTCGCTTCCAGTTTAATGAGCTGCTCCTTAGGCAGAAATCAGTCTGACAGAGACTTTTAGAAACAAAAGTATCATTAGGATCTGTTACATATGGGATGTTCCTTTGCCATGTTACCACTGAGTTTGGAGCCTGCCACTACTGGCAAAAAGCTTTCAGCAAAGAAAAACTTGAATGAAATAAAAATAAAAAACCTCGCAAAAAAACAACAATCATATATCAGGGGGTGTTTTCCAAGGAAGAATCTTCACGGCATCCTTTCACGTCGCTTATAGCCTTGCATATGGGAAGTTTCTGCAAAACCAGCCTGCGTCCTCTGAACAACATAAAGCAGCAGGAATTCTGTATTGGAATAAATTCGTAAAGCACTTGTTCTTGCTCAGACACTAAAATTGCAAAGTGTCTGCACTCAAGCAACTACAGCCATGCAAATTAAGGTCTTGTTTTGAACAAAACAAGATTCCTCCTGTGCCTGCAAGTGACTTGTATGTGCATTTGTAATGTGCCCATCGCTAAGGCATCTGTGCCATGAGCTAATAATAGAAATAATAACAGAATAATGGGAAAGCTGCATGCACAGGCAGCTCTTACACTGAAGACTGCGTAACTACAAACTGAGGTCACCTCTGGAAAAGGTGGAGACAGGGCCTCCAGTAGCCTCATCCTAAGAGCCATACTTTCAAAGGACAGCAGCCATTCCTGCAGCTGAACTTCTGTGTTTGCAAGTACGCATGCATGTGAAAGATCATAACACCAAGAAATTAGCAAGGGAAGAAATGTCTCATACAGCATTTCCAAAACCAGGGGTGGTCTGCCTGTCTGGCAGCATACGATGTATGTTGCACCCTACTTTTGCACATGCTCTCCAGTTACACTGTAATATTTCTACTCATTTTTTTAAGCTTTTGAACACGGAACCTGCCAAAAAACTAGAAAGAGAAATCTGTTGGGTGTAAAGGTATGACAGAGAAAGCCTGAGCCCATTTTGAGAATTAGTTCAACAAAAGAAATTGATACCTGTAAATGTAAAATTTCCACTTACTAGAGTGATTCTAATTAAACTAAAGTAGATCCTTGCTGTTTTGAGAAGACAAGAAAGCGCTAAGATAAAGAGGCTCCTAAATAACACTACTTTGACAAACTTGGCTTTCTGTTTTGGGGAGGCACAAGAAAGCTCTAAGATAGAAAGACTCCTAAATAATGTTATTTGGACAGCTCAGCCTTTAGAGGGCAGATGCGCCAAGCTACAGAGATAAAGAGGCACCAAGTGGGCAACAAGACCGGAGCAAAACAACCTGGAAGGACACGGTATACTGATCTTAGAACTGAGCTTGCGCAGCAGCAGACACTGTGATGAGGAGTACAAGCCTTCACCTTGAGACCCCCAAAGACCACTCGAGGACGCTAACAGACACGTGTGAAAGACATTAACATATGCTAATTAGTTCTTTGAAAAGTCATGAATATGCTAAGCATTTCTCAGAAATATAATGAATATGTATATTGTGATTGTATTTAACCTGAAATGACAGAGTGTTTGGTGCGCATGTTTGGCAGAGAGATCCCCAGTGTGCCCAGAGCCGTAATAAAGAATACCCGCTTAATAGTCTGCCAACTATTGAGTCTTCAATTCCGGCTTTTCATGGCATCAAAACCCTTACACATACTTGATTACAAGTTTGCAAAGACAAATTCCCAGATTTCTGCAAAGGTCATTTCAGGTAATGGTTTGAAATTCATGCTGTTTCTTTAGATATCCAGGTTTATATTCAACAGAAATTAGAATAGGAAGAAAATCTGTTTTATTTTTTTTGCCTGGAATGTGCCACCTTTAAAATCCACTTGCCAAAACCACAAGTTTCCACCTGCCAACATCACCACAGCACATACACAGTGCTTTAAGTGCAGAAAAGGATAGGAAGTCCCCCAGATAACCCCTGCTATTCTGTTTAGGACAAATTTTGATGATGTTTCCTACAAGTTTCCAAGTGGTGGCTAGGTCATCAAGCTCTGGCATGAAACAGCAGACAGCTGGGTGTGGACTAGCAGCGTGTGAACAGGAGCCAGGCTAAGGACAGCACTTGAGCCAGAATGGTTGTTTCTGCACTGGAAATAAGGCTCTAATTTCTAAAGCATCTGCAGGATACTCCTCCTCAAGGAAAAAAAAAAAAAAAGAACAAATGAAAGAAAAATAAACACTTGATTTTAAAACACAGCCTTCAAATCTACTTAAGAGTTACATTGTAAGAGGATTTATGACTAAGATGGGAAGAAAACAAAGCTTCTAAATTATTACTTGCAATTTTGAGGAAGATCTCATAGAAACTATGTTTAAAGGTTCAATTCTGGCAGCCCACACGCATGGAAATTGTTCTGTGCAGCGCAGTAGCATGCACTTTACTGAATAAGGATATGTGGCTAGAGACAGGCTTGCAGGTTTAAATTGGTTGCTTCATTTGTGGCATAAATTTCCTCTAACTAGTCAGAGAGCTGGAAATGTCCTGCTTCAAATAAAACCCAAGAACATATAATAGTTCATATATATTTGTAGGGCAGCTTGAAAAACACTTATGAACACACGTTCTTTAAGATCTTTTTCCCCACTGAACAGCTCAAAGATGTGCATCCCTGACAAAGGCCCATGAGGGGCCAAACACTGGTTATTTGTTCTCTTTTGCTCTTTACAAATGAAGCAAAATACAGTTAATACATTATGCATGTCTTTCAGCATATATTTAGCCTGTTTCTCTTTGTTGTGCCTTGGGAACTTTCACTTTGTTTTGTTGCGCCTTGGGAACTTTGATTTTGTGTTGCTGGTTAATAATAAAACCGAAATATTAGGGCAGGACATCAACGCATCTACAGCGCGTGAGCTTTGTTTAAGCTTCAATGAAACGGCCTCTCAACGTCCGCTTTCCACTCCCTTATCTTATCAGCCACCAAACCACTCTCGACAAGCTGGCCTGTCACAGAGGCAGCACGGGCCAGTTGCTATTAGTCGTTTCATTTCCCGTTCCGACGATCTGTTGTTTCACTCGCAGCAATAAGACAGAATTTTCCACTAACATGCAATAGCATCTCAGTACCGTACAGTTTGGGTATAGAAACTATTCTGTGCCCTAGACTTTTAGAATTATCATTAAGGTAGTGCTTAAAGTAGATAAGCACATAAAACAAGCAAAAGACAATCCTCTGTTGCGAGGAATTTACTCCTGTTGCAGAAGTGAAAGAGAGAGAGAGAACAGCAAAGCCTAAGGGAGAAAGAATGGGAAGAGAGGACAATTGTTATGAGATTAGACAGTTAATTACATTCACTACATTCTCAATTTTTTCTTTATTTGGGGGGCGAGTTTATCTCGTGGCATTAAGCAGCAATTTGCGTTCCCCTGGGAACATACGGGAAAGGTGGGGAGTAAGAATAGATTAAGGAAAGTAGGATCAAACAGGTGTGAAGGAGGGTGGTAGTGGAAGGATTTTGACGGGGCTGAAAATCAAGTTTGGAGTAAGTGGCAAGGGATGCAGAGAGGAAGAAAAGCCATTAGAAATTCAGATTTGCAAGGGCAGGAGTGCAGGAATGAGCAGTCACACAGCAGAGCTGGGAAGGGGTAGGCTTTCCTCCACCAGCATTCATCGCTGTTCTGCTCTACCTCACTGGTTGGAGGGCAGCATGCATACACCACCACTACAATAAACTGGTATTCTTGGGATGCTAATTTCCCCCTTCCTCTTATCCCAAGGGGATATCCCGAATCAGTTCCTAACTGTCCCAAAAAACTTCCAACATGGGGCAAAAAGGGAAGAGTGTTTTCCTGCATGGACACCCTCCTGGAGAGTCACTTATTATTTTTGCTGAAGGATGCACAGAATGGTCAACTGTTTGTATGTGTCTAGACATCAATCTCCAAATGTGCTGCCCTCCTTCTTATACAGATGCAAGACAATATGGACTGGACCAGACCAGTTCCTGCCTCTTCAAAGGTTTCAAGCCTGTAGGTCCTATGCAGCAAAACAAGTTCTTCTGAAACTCTCTGTGGAGAGGCTGTCTCAGTCCTTCACAAGCTAGTGGAAGACCCTTCTAGGACATCATGTTCCTCTGGCCTCTTGTTTTCTGGATCAGTAGAGCTCCTCCACTGTGAACAGCACCCAGGGGTGGAAATAATCTGTCATCCAGCAGATCTCCTGTAGGGTCTCTCCTACATGTGACCCACTTACAGCCAAGCTTTTCTCCTTCCTCCACTGCTTCTATTTCTCTGGTGGTGATTCTGTGTTTTTTTCATTTGCTAGGGGTTTGTTTGTCAGTTGGTTTGTTTAGCCTGGGGGTGGTGGGACCCTGAAAAGGTGCAAATTAAGTGCTGAAGAGAAGCTCCTTAGATGCAAGCTGAAGGGACTCCCTGGCTACCCAGGTGAGGGAGAAGGGAAGGGCTTCAGTGTCTCCCAATTAAACTGTCTAGTTCTGCCAGTCCCTGTCCTCCCCCTTTTCCTGCACTCTTCTCAGCTGCACTCAGTTGTACAGTCATATTCTTACCGTGAGCATCCCCTGGACACAGCTAACATACCTGGGAATCACACTCTGGTACGCTTGAACTGAGAAGGAACTTTGCTGGCTCACAGCCTGGGAATGAGCTGAAAAGGGCTGGGAAGCTGGTACAGAAACACTCAGCCGCAGTTCCCCCTGGCATCTTGGTATCCCTCCTCTGATAAAGCTTCCAAGGCTACCTCATATGGCTCCTACAAGATCCACAGCCAATTTAAGAGACAATTGCTAAAGAGGGACTGAAAAGCAAGTCCCTGAACTGCTTTTTTGGTGATGTTACTTGTTCTTGGGCCTGATAATTCTCAGCAGCATGGATCACAAATGCTGACAGCTGAGACCAGGCTGGTAAACCCAGGTCTGAAAGACAACTGGCAGAATTGCTCAGGTTATCTCCAGGCTGCTCACCAGGATGTGGATCTTGAGGTAGAGACTGCAAGTGTCTGTCAGGCATACAGCAACAGCAAAAAGAGAAAAAAAAATATTGGGAGCCCCTAGCAGAAAAAATGCACCTTTTGGTGGCTCTGAAAAAAAGGGCTTTTTGGCTGCTTTAGTCCTAAAAGTTGCAGATGACAGGAGCTTTTTGAGACTAAAAGGTAGAAGCCACCTGACCAACAGCCCTGAAGCTGACAGCATTGGTGAGACAACAGCTGGATGCCCTCTAAAAGAGCCGGCCAGAAGCCAGTACCAGGGCTTGGCTGGCAACCTGGGGCAGCATCAGCTCTTCACACCACTGCTGCTGCAGTCACCGCTGCAGCAAAGCATGAGACAATGCTGCTAACAGCTGGGCTGCCAACAGCTGATTTTGCGCTTTGTGGTGCTGGCTGCTGTTGCAATGAAGAATCTCAGGATATTTTTCTGCCACTCCTCTTGCACTAAAGACAGAGTCAGAAACACAGCTTTTTAAATGAAACAAAAATGGTGTAGTCAGACTACTCACCTGGACAAAAACCTATGTCCACCCTTAGATAAGAGACAGAGTCACTCACTTGCCCCAGTTTCCCCTGTAACTTAAAAGAAGTCCTTCAGGGAAACAACTATCTTTCTCCCCTTTTCTTTTCTGCTGAACCCAGCATCTGGCATCTGGAGGGATTCTCTCTCCCCTTTGCTGCTAACTGCAATTCATTCTCATGGGTCCTCCTATACAGGCTTCTAGAAGTCTAACTCCACCATACTCACAAGAGACTTTCCCCAGTGAAAGATGCATGAGATCCATCAAGCACCTCAGCAGCCTCAGCCAAAGCCCTCCTAACTCCAAACGAGCTGCCACGGCCACAGGGCACAGTGCTTAACTTGGGCCCCCGAAAGCTGCTCATTTGCATCAGTGTACCACTACACTGACAGCATTAGCTCTGTCTCTTAATGAGTCTAATGAGCATGGCAATGGCAGCACTGGAGTGGCACTCCCTGGGATATAATTGGGATGTACAAGGGCAAAGGTGAGCCCACAATTAACCGCTCCGGCTCTGCCATTCTTCTAGTTCCTCCCTTATACTTCAGTGTATAGTCTCTTGCCTTAGTGGAATAAAACCCAATTCAACCTTTCCAGGCTATGCTACCAGGGGAAAAGAAAACCCTGTTAAAATGTGATATTCCATAAAATACTACTGTGTATTACACTTCCATCAGCTTTTAATTTCATACACTAGGTACTTCTCAGCATCCTCTTTTCAAGCAAGTAACACAGCCATCACACGCTTATGCTAATAAAGCACATGTAATATCCTCTTCCTCCCTCTTTTCTTTTCTCTCTGGGGTCCATATACTAGAAAAGGGATTCTCTAAATGATGTTTAGAAAAGCTTCCAACTATTTCTGTTTGCTTTCCTTTATCACCGTGCTGATGTTGCACCCAGCTGAAACAGGTTCAGTTTTTCCAGCTGGGAATCAGACGACGACACAGCAGTAGAAACAGCAGTCAGATCCCACTGGCAAGACACAGATTGTCAAAGCTGTTGCGAGTATGAACTCATCTAAAAATCATTTAAGAACCATTTAAATTAATTACAAAAAAAGAGTAAGAAAACTTACCTTACTAACAGCTTTAGGGTCTGTACTGTATCTCATTTCTCAGCCTGGATCCCAGATGGTCAGAGCACCAAATTGCTATTTGAGTTTTAATTATTCTTGTTATTATATTCAAGATATGTCTGGAGACGAATTACAAAGCTCCTTACGAGTGGTCAGGAAGTAGACACACAAAAAGGCCATCAAAAGGCCTTGTCATACCTTGCGTTGTGGCAAGGCTCAGGTCACCGAATTGTCTCATGCAGATCTGCCAAGATTAGAAAAGCTGCAAGTAAACAAAGCATCCAGAAAGTCTTTGCCCAGCTAGTATCCATGCATCATGCTCCCTGTCAGAGATGCTTCTGCGACCTGTGTTTGCTTGCAATAATTTTCAACCACTTGCTGAGGTTCTCAAACACTTGCAGAGGTGCTCAAATACTTGCAGAGGTGCTCAAGTTGGCCAACTATGGTCTTGGGCAAAGCTGTTTATTAAGCTAATTAGATGTGCCAGCTTGAGTTTTAGTACCATTCTGCTTCACTTCACCCATACAGAGTAAACTAGGTGCAAGAAGATTGTCCTGCAGATGGCATATGCTGGTATAAAACATTGGTTTCTCGCATTCCCCCATTCCCTGATCTTCTTCCTGCACTCACAACCACAGTGTCACTGAGACAGAGTCCCAGCTAGCTCCAGGATGCACCAGGGCCAGCAAAATCAGCCACCCCTGAGGAGAGAAACGGCAGCTTGAACTGTCGGTCTCAGGCAGGGGCAAGCAAACTGGCAGACAGGCACCCATACCAAAATCTTGTTTGGCGGGTACATCGGAAGTATTTCCGTTGCCTTTGCCATACTATTAATTCACGCCCTCTCCACGCGTCATTGCCTGGCTTAGAACCTAAACATATATTGAAAACACTATCACTGCATAAACAGCTCATTAAAATGGATTTAAAATGGGGTCTATAAAACTAAAATAAACAAATCTAAATCAAGGGTAGAATGCCCTTAAAATTACAGATTTATGCTTGACTGGAGAAAACAAATGAGAGACAGTTCTCTCATTTCAGCCCTACAGATGTGCCTACCCAACTGTATATCCTGTAAGGACTTCAAAGGCAGATCCAATGCGATTGCTCTGTAGGCAAACACTAATCTCCTTACCTTCACAGACAACTGGAAATAAATGGAAGTTGAATATTTGCTAGTTTATCTAGATTATTCCAAACAGACTCTATTTTCCCTAATTCCACAAAACAGATCCCTTTAAGGATATGCTTATGCGCTCAGCGGTTGTCCTGTGCTTCATCTGCCTATTATCTGAGCTGTACAGTATTAGGCAGAGGCAGCTCCACCTTATAAAAAAGACCTGTTCAATACCTGCAAGACTGCGCCCGTGCTAAGAAAGCCTGCCTTTAGGAAACTGATTTTTGTAACTCAGTGGGCATATATATTACCAAAAAAACTCTGAGACTGCGTTTGAGCTTCAGTGCAACTCAAGTGACCTGGATTTCACAGCAGTAGTCACCTCAAAATGCATAGATGTGGAAGCATTTTGAAGAGTTCAGGATATCAGAATAAGAGAAGAGACTGACCTGTTCCTCTACCCATGAGGAATGCAAATAAAGGATTTGATATTTTGACAGTATTTTAAAAAATATTTATAAGTAGACTTACAGATCACAATTAACAGATACACGACCTAGCCAAAATAAAGACAGACAATTTAATACAGCAAGTTCAGTATTGCATTTAGCGCTTTGGAAATCTTCCCTTCTGTCTGGCAGCCAGGGTCAACATCTGCCTATTCATCTTTCTAGAACAATAAACACATCAGTTCTAGGCATCGTATTCTATTGTTAAGGGACCAGCTATCAAAAGGTACGTGGCAACTATAAAAACTCAGAGTATTTACTGCTTAATATGCTTGACATCCAGCACTTTCCAGCTTAATGCATTATTACTGGGAACATTAGTTTCAACATCTAATTTCCAAGGGACACGAAATGTTCAGACCCAAGTGGAAGAGCAAATGAACCCGTCCAAACCACAAGATTTTCAGCAGCAGTTTTAAATAAGTTTTTCCATTCTAATCTACAATATCTAAAGCACAATATCCATGATTCTGAAACAAACTTCTGCATTTTGACTTCTGCTTTCTTACCCATTATCTCATTTTGGAAAGGATGCATCACAAAAATTGTTTCTACAGTGTTTTAAGAAATAAAGTATTTTCAGATATTTTAACAGTGCCACAGCAAGAGCCAAATTTCAGAGGATCTATGACATGAGAAATTACCATTTGATTCCTCTCCATTTTTTTTAAACCTGCTTTTGCACTGGAACCCTTGGCAAACCACAGTCCTTCCCATTCAAGAGTGAGACACCAAACATAATGAGAGAAGAGAAGGAGCCGGAGTTTCCCAGCTCTGTAGCACTGGCATGATTCACAAGGGGAATTTTACACCTCCCTCTAAACAGAAGTCATGGCAGAAGAAGTGGACACACCCTCAGCAGATGGGTCTTCAAATGTCTTGGTGCTGACAAAACACATTTCCATTAAATTTGATGTCCAGAATGACCTGCTTCCATTTCTCATACAACTGATGCCGTGCTCCAGCAAAGGCCGTTCATCTTTTCCCTTAACTGTTGTCAGCTTTGCAGAACTGGAAAAAGCCTGTTAGGCCAAAAGGACCTCAGCAGTGATCTACCAGTTCAGTGCTCTTCCCAGAAGAAACTCTTTAAGCACTGCTACCGTAAAAAACGGTGTTTTTACACTTGTGTACTGCTTTCGATCTGAACTATCCATGGCAGATAACAGAGGAACATCTGTTACCACAGTCGACGTTACCATTAGGAAATACTCCACTCTGAACATCACAAGCTTCTTCTCCGAAATGGGGCCTTTCGGGGTTGTGTTTTTCCATGGAAGATCATAAACAAAACCACCCTCAGTTGGAGAACTACCCTCTCTCAGAAATCCACCACAAGTCTCCTCAAGTCCTGGAGTATCTGAATGCCACCAAACTCATACTGCTACTGGTAAAAAGGGAAGCGATCCCATCACCGTCAGTGGGCTTTCATCCTTCAGCTGATGAGAAGCTGGCAAGCAGTGGAGATGCCAAACAACTGCATTGCCATCATTTTCTTGGTCTGTCATGTTCACCCTCCAACTTCCACACAGGAATTTATCCAGTTTTAGAAGTGGTCAGTGTTTATAACAGTGACTTAGCACACCACGGAAAAGCAACAACCACAGTACATGTGATAAGTGTGCTATAATGTCTACTTTGACCTCTCCCAAATTTGATCCACAGTGGCTGCTCTCTCCAGAGAAGCTGAGACCTCACAGTGCATATCATATGTAAAAATTTCATTAGGTTCTTTCAGTTAGAAAAACAGCACCACAAAAATTAGATTGCTTCTGGCTGCCTGCGGATATTTTGACAACAAAATGGAAAAGAATATTCTTCAGCCCACCTGTGAGTGACCTCCGTTTGCTCTGATGATAAGAGTCTATGTCTCCTGACATTCTTCAAGAGCTTGAAAAGATTTGTACCACTCTCACTGCCGAAACTCCTTTTGAAGAAAAATACCACTCAGGTTGCATGAGTTAAAAAACATTACGATAAACCAGTCTATCTTTAGCCTCTGTGTGTGCCAAACCACATGCTTGGTAGTATGATGTTAAGTGTACTGAGCTAATTAGGAGACAATGGTTCTTCTCCACAGCTTCTCTTAAGGGAAAACTCATATTCTACCAGACAGAGGTAACTACTGGGGGAGGGGGGAACAACACAAACCAAACACCTGTAAGAACTGTACTAGAAGTTATCCAATAATTATGCTCTCACTTGGTACAAAACCCCAAAATATCCAGAAAATCTCGATCTACTTCATGAAATACATTTGCTGCATCATCTGCTGGCTAGGTCTTTGATGTTCTGAAAAACACCAGTAACTGTCATAATTAAATCCTCTCTAGTTATTCAGAAGCATAGCTCAACTAATATTTCACACAATACCATCAGTGTGGAAGCCCACTGGTTCTCCGACCTGCTACTATAATTGGATTAAAATTCCTAATCGTTACTATTTTTGAAGGGAACCACAGCTTGAAGTTTGGTGTATCATGGTTGTTTCCATCCTTCCCTACAGTCAGCAAACAGCTCTGCTGCACAGCCCGAGGAACACTTGTCTTTCGTGACAAAGCCCCATCCACATTATAATCTTGCACAGTAATCTCATATGATGTAAGAAGTGCTGCTTCACGTCTGGGGAATAATTTGTCTGGATAAATAGAAACCATAAAGCAATATGGAGAAACATTTTACCACGGACAAATGTCTTCTTGTGGATTTTTTTTAGACTAGTACTAATTACTTCCGTGTTCATTTCTTCCATGGCCCCAGAAGAGGAGTCTTAAATTATGTTATTAAACTGATGCATTTGTGTTCATACGAAGGAAGTCAGAAGCCACTGTTTCACATCTGCTGTTTCTCATTTTGTGGTTTCCGATCCCAGGGCTTCTCGACGACTATGGAGCATTCAGCTTCTCCTGCTTTCTTTTCCCTTCCTGTCTACCAAGCCAACGCATATCGGTCCATGCTAGAATACATTTAATTTGCACTACTTTGTAAATACTCCTTAACATTTTGAAAGCTGTTTAAAAATTTCCAAATTTTGTCCCCTTATTTTTTCCTTTTTTTTTTTTCCATATAAGCCCCTTGAAGGCAATATACTGAAAATGTACAGTAATTTTTTAAACAACCCACTGTTGTTGTTGGTAAATAATTAAACAGTGTCTTTTGCCAGATTCTCTGCTAACATGAACTGCTTGGCTCCTTCCCATGGGGTTTACAACCTCAAAAGTGTACTCACCCACAAATGCTGGGGAAAAAAAGTAAATTAATGTAATTGATAAGTTAAAAAGTAAACATGCAAGATCAGTATTGCTTATGGTATATCTAGCATCCCTCAGCACAACTCACATTAATCCAATACAGATCATAGATTGTCCTTTCATCTTGAAGAAGCTACAGCATCTTGCAGTCCTAACAACTTCTACAGCATGTCCTTGAAGCGTCCTGTTCCTTTCATCACTGCTGAGAAAATATCACAATCCCTTTACTTTTCCTACCCATAATGATAGGGTGAGCAGTGCTGGAAAAAAAAAAAAAATGCAATCACAATAACAGAGGAAAAAACCATGATTCACGGGCATAGAACGTAAATCACTAGGAAAGCCTGTCTTGTCCTCCTTTTTATTTTGCTCATAGGTCAAGCAATCTTAATGAAGCCTCCTCCACATGCGCTGTATTGTTTGCTCTTATATAAAGCAGGGTTATTTCAAAGTCCTTAGTTATTTTTAAAAGCTATACTGAAAGTCCTGCATGGGTTATACTGGATGTTTACTGAAGAACTGCTCCAATTACAAGGATCAAAGATAGAGGACAGAACCATGCTCTGCTCCGTGATTTACCTGCCGGTATCAGGTAAAGTTGCCAGTGGAAAACTATGAATGATGATTACTCCTTTCTGAGTAATCCATGTCAGATAGGGAAAAGTCTTGCTATCTCACTGCCTAACTTCCCTCTAACTTTCAGCATACAAAGGTTGTTAGCTGACCGCAATTTTATCTGTATACCTGAATAAATGTGATAAATTACTCTATTACTTCTTCATACACAAAGTCGAAGCTGGATTGAAGTCAGGTCAAGAATCTGCTTCAGGGAGTCTTGCTTGCTACATATTTAGTCAGGGACCCTTATCTAGTGGGAGAAGCAGAGGAGAAAAAGCCTTGGGCCAATGGTGAGGAAAGAGGGGAAGGAAGGAGAGAACAAAGGTGCATTTGCAGCACAGAGACAATACTGTGCTACCTTAATCTGCCTTTCCTGGCTGGTAAGGGCTGTTAAAATGAAGTAAACACAGGTATCAGTGTTACAGCATCTAAAACACATTCCTACGATCCCTAAACAGCCAAGCTGAAGCCTTTGCCATTGCATCTTCTTTGCTACCTGGAGCTCCCCAAACCAGCAAGATGTAGTTGCCAGCCTAGAGAAACCCGTCTTTAAGTGCAGAGCAGAGCTACGCAGTGCCTGGCAGGGGCTTTAACACATTTCCTCCAGCCTTTTTCTCCACCTCTTAGCAGATTCATTCCACCTATTCTCCCTACTTTGCTCCATGCTATGCTTATCTACTTTTCCCCCTCAGTTTCTTTCTCCCTTTGAGTGACCTTTCTCTCTCTCTTCCTCTTCTGCTGTTCTTCACTTGCAGCATAATGGTGATAAACATGAAACAACTGTCCCATGTGAACATCATTTACAAACTCCTTCACTCTATTGAGAAGGCTAAAGCCCTGTCCCATCCCTTCCCTGCCACCCCAAATGCTTGTTCTTCTGCTTTTAAACAAAAAAGTTCTCCCAGACATAGACTCAAACTCCTGAGACACTGGTATCGACTGGGGAAGCCACTTACAGCCATATACATAGACCAGCAAAGAAATGTGGGGTACTGAAATATATATCACTAACAACGATCAGTCAGCAATTTTTTCAGACCACAGTACAGAGATAATTCAGAGTTGCCAAAAATAAGAGTTCAGTACACGAATCTGACCAAGATGCAAATTTAGGTCAAATCCTGTCCCAAAATAGGCATACCTGTCTCCCACTGAGTCATGGTGTCTGGATCAAAAAATAAAGATTTAACCTTGTTTAAGACTCTGAACAGGGAAAATCTAATAACGACCAGCAAGACCTTTTTGCCTGATGTCCAAAGCAAATGAGCAGGGAGTATTCTCTGCTGGAAATCCTGTCTTTATTCGACATCTTCTCCAGGGCTGTCAGATCTCTTGGGCTCGTTCAAGATGTGCAACAGAAATAGTTTATACTATACCATATGATCTACAAATTGCATGGACTCAGTAAAACCCCTAACAGCTGAATCTGAATTGCTTAAGTGTATTAATTTTATGCAGACCTGTGGTGGTGAAACTCCTGTAGAAGTTATAGTACTCAATGCTATTTTTTCATCTTTTCCTGTTTATAGAGCTATCCATTGCAGATAGGCAGGCACAGTCCATTAAGTTTTTACTTTATTTTTTTTCTGAAATATGTGTTTACTATAACAAAAAAACCCCACCTTAACTCTAGATTTATCTGGCTGTTTTGGAAAATAGATGTAGAACTAAAAGAACAAAATGCCCTTCTAAGATAAGTTTAGACATGCTCCAGGAGAACTGAGTTTCCCTGTGTCTATTCAATCCATCTCCATTCTGAACACCGGGAAGAAACTCAAAACAATGATTTCTTCCTCCCGTCCACACAATATACCTTCATTTCTACAATGCTACTGAAAAAATAGCAATTTTACATATTTGTCTTTCAGACCAAAAACCTTGCAACATTTTTAAATCATTTAGAATCCTTTAGATTGGAAAAGACATCTAAGATCGTCAAGTCAAGCCATTAACCTAGCACTGCCAAGTTCAACACTAAACCATGTCCCTAAGCACCACATCTACATGCCTTTTAAATACCTCCAGGGATGGGGACTCCACCACCTCCCTGGGCAGCCTGTTCCAATGATTCACCACTCTTTCGGTGAAGAACTTCTTCCTAATATCCAATCTAAACCTCCCCTGACACAACTTGAGGCTGTTTCCTCTCATCCTATTGCTAGTTACTCAGAAAGAGACCAACACCCACCTCATTACAACCTCCTTTCAGGTAGTTGTAGAGAGCAATAAGGTCTCCCCTCACCCTCCTCTTCTCCAGACTAAACAGCCCCAGTTCCCTCAGCCTCTCCTCATAAGACCTGTGCTCTAGACCCCTCACCAGCCTCGTTGCCCTTCTCTGGACATGCTCCAGCAACTCAGTGTCCTTCTTGTGGTGAAAGAAGGACGCAAAACTGAACACAGTACTCGAGGTGTGGACTCACCTGTGTCAAGTACAGGGGCACCATCACCTCCCTACTCCTGCTGGCCACACTATTCCTGATACGAGCCAGGATGCCGTTGGCCTTCTTGGCCACCTGAGCACACTGCTGGCTCACGTTCAGCCGGCTGTCGACCAGCACCCCAAGGTCCTTTTCCACCAGGCAGCTTTCCAGCCACTCTTCCCCAAGCTTGTAGCATTGCATGGGGTTGTTGTGACTGAAATCACTTGGCCTTGTTAAACCTCATAGAATTGATCTCAACCCATTGATCCAGTCTGTCCAGATCCCTCTGCAGAGTCTTTCCTCCCTCAAGCAGATCTATACTCCCACCAAATTTGGTGTCACCTGCAAACTTACTGAGGGAGCACTCCATTCCCTTTTCCAGATCATTGTAAAAGATATTAAACAGAACTGGCCCCAACACTGAGCCCAGGGGAACATCACTTGTGATCGGCCACCAACTGGATTTAACTCCATTCACCACCACTCTTTGGGCCCAAACTTCCAGACAGTTTTTTATCCAGGGAAGAGTGTGCTTGTCCAAGCCACCAGCAGCCAGTTTCTCCAGGAGAATGCTGTGGGAAACGGTGTCAAAGGCTTTACCAAAGTCTAGGTAAACAACATGCACAGCCTTTCCCTCACCATTAAGCAGGTCACCTTGTCATAGAAAGAGATGGGGTTAGCCAGGCATGACCTGCCTTTCATAAACTCATGACTGACTGGGCCTGATCGCCTGGTTGTATGTGTCACGTGATGGCACACAAGGTGATCTGTTCCATAACCTTCCCTGACACCAAGGTCAGACTGACAGGCCTGTAGTTCCCTGGATCCTCCTTCTGGCCCTTCTTGTAGATGGGCATCACATTTGCTAACTGCCAGTCAGCTGGGACTTCCCTGGTTAGCCAGGACTGCTGACAATTGATTGAAAGTGGCTTGGTGAGCTCTTCTGCCAGCTCCCTCAGTATCTTTGGGTGGATGCCATCTAGCCCCATAGACTTGTGTGTGTCTAAGTGGCATAGAAGTCTCTAAGCATTTCCCCTTAGATTATGGGGCGTTCATTCTGCTCCCCTTCCCTGTCTTCCAGCTCAGAAGGCTGGATATTCCAAGAACAGCTGGTTTTGCTATTAAAGACTGAGGCAAAGAAGCATGAAGAACCTCAGCCTTCTCCTCTTCCTTTGTCACTATGTTTCCCCCTGCATCCAAAAAAGCATGGAGATTCTCCTTTGACCTCCTTTTGTTGTTAATGTATATTTTTTATTGTCTTTTACAGCAGTAGCCAGATTGAGTTCTAGTTGGACTTTGGCCTTTCTAATTTTCTCCCCGCATAACCTCACAACATCCTTGTGGTCCTCTTGAGTTGCCTGCCCCTTCTTCCAAAGGTCATAAACTCTCTTTTCTATCCTGAGTTCAAGCCAAAGCTCCCTTCAGCCAGGAGGGTCTCCTTCCCTGTTGGTTCCTCTTCCGGCACATGGGAATGGCCTGCTCCTGTGCCTTTAAGATTTTCTTCCTGAAGAATGACCAGCCTTCCCGGACTCCTCTGCCCTTCAGGACTGCCTCCCAAGGGACTCTCTCAACCAGTGTCCTGAACAGGCCAAAGTCTGCCCTCCGGAAGTCCAGGGCAGCAGTTCTGCTGACCCCCCCCCTCCTTTCTTCTCCAAGAATCAAAAACTCTATCACTTTGCGATCACCTGTGCCCAAAATGGCCTCCAACCACCACGTCACCCACAAGTCCTTCTCAGATCGCAAACAACAGATCCAGTGAGATGCCCTCCCTGGTTAGCTAACTCACCAGCTGTGTGAAGAAGTTATCTTCCACACACTACAGGAACCTCCAAGACTGTTTCCTCTCAGCTGTTCTGTATTTCCAGCAGATGTGGTAAGTTGAAGTCCCCCATGAGAACACGGACCAGCAATCGTGAGACTTCTCCCAGCTGCTTATAGAGTATTTTATCTGCTCCTTCATCCTGGCAGGGTGGTCTGTAACAGACTCCCACCATGATATCTGTCTTGTTGGCCTTCCCCCTGATTCTTACCCATAAACAGTCAAGCTTATCATCATCATCGTCAAGCTCTAGACAGTCTAAACACTCTCTAAGACACAGGGCTACCCCACCACATCTCCTGCCTTGCCTATCCCTTCTGAAGAGTTTATAGCCAACCGCTGCAGCACTCCAGTTGTGCAAGTCATCCCACCATATTTCTGTGATGCCCATGCTGCATGCATTGGTGTAGATGCACTTCAGCTGGGCTATCGATCCTGCCACCCTTCTGGTGAGAGAAGCCCTGTTGGTACATGATTGTTCTCAGGCACTTCCACTGTTTCTAACACATCAATAACCCTCTTTTTAGGATATGGAAAATACAGAAGTGACCTGAAACAAAAACATGCTAGAACACTAATAAAAAACAGGCTTATGGTGTCATCTTCTCAAACAATATCAGTTACATTAACAGGAATAGATCATCATGGTAATTCTCCAGAATTCTGTTATAAAGCCCACTGGCATTTAGAACCATTTAAAAATATTTATTTTTTGATAAATAGGATACTTTCTATATAAACCCTCAAAATTTCCAACAGCAGTAGACAAGAAACACATATTTTCTTTGAACCTGTAAAAATCAGATGCTTTATGGTAAATAATTGCACCTCTGCTACTTTTTTTCAAATCTTCCTGTAATCTTGAGATTGAATGAATATCTGCTTCATACTTCCCTGGAACTACATTTCAAATAAACACTCAGTGACATCTCTTGCCAAGTATCTCCAGGCTGTTAAGGACACACGAAGCATTTCTGGACTTCTTTGGAAGAGAAAGAAGTGGACGACACACCCAGAATCACCAAGGGCTTGCATCATTGCTCTGAGCACATTTCCATCACCACTGGAAAAGCTGAGTTTGTTTGTTGCTGTTTCTTTATCTGTTGAGTCCCTGCTTGTTCCATTCTTGGCAAAAGGAGTTTTACAGAACATAGGCTTTTGCATACAAGGTTCTTCTTGTTTAAAAACTTCTTTTCAATTATATTTCACTTGAGGGTCTTAGCCATTTTCTAAACTCCTGCCATCAGCAGGGACCATGCTTTAACAATCAGCTGCTATTCACTTTGCAAAACAATAATGTTTCCAGCAGCATGAAGTTTTGCCCAGAGTCTTACAGGCTCAACCTCTGGCACTTATCTACTCCTTGTCGAGATCTGCAGCAATGCGATACATCTTTCCAGCTCATTGCTTCAGACTACAATGGACAGAATACAAGTTGTTTCAATTTTACAAAGATCTTAGCATGATTCTTCTATTTTTTTTTTTTTCTTGTCCTTAAGCACACTTAAGAAATTGTATTTCTTAGGCAGGGTGGGTCTAAGAAACCCTAGAAACCAAGCTTGCTTTCTGTAACTGCCTGCAAGCAGCTGGAATGGGTGCCAATTGCATTTGGAAGTATTGTTATAGGCAGCAATATGTTCAGAGAGAACGAGGCCCACATCCAGTCAAAGCAAAGGGCTCTCGGGAGAAAGAATGCTATTTTTCCATCCTCCGAAAGACTCCAGCTCTCTGGTCTCCTTGCTGTGTAATGCTACTCCTGCCATTTCTGACAGCTCCAGGGTTCCTTTCACACCCTGTCCCACACTCTTCCTGAGCCATGGGTTCAGGATTTCATTTCAATCCACTTGTGCTCCCTTCCTTTGAAGTATCATTACAGAACCTACGTGGGAGAAGCCCTATTTAAAACCATCTATGTTCAACAATGGCAATAAAAAATGATTGCATGGTTCAGCTTATAGAAAGCCAAGCACAAGACCTGGGCCAGTATTCTTTTAATCAAATAATTGCTATTCAGGCAAGACTTTCTGTGCAACAATTATTTCTTTTAAAAAGCCCCCCAAATACTTGAATGAACTCAAGCACTTGAATGACTTTATTTAATGCCCATCATAATATTATATTATAAATATATTTTAATATTTCTTTAGCTTTGTATATATTTTCTTTTCTAATCACACCACTAGAAAAATAATACCACACTCTGGGATAAAAGAAAAACACTGTTATTGGAAAGAAGCTTCTTCTTTAGCTTGCCAAGCAGCTACCAGCCTTCCAAGCAGCAGAAACCGCATAGAGTAGGGTTGCTATACAACATAATCAGTGGGACTCGGAGAATTGCTTTGCCATTTCCAAGTGTATAATGGCTGTTCTGAAATGACTGTGTTTTGAATGAGGAGGGTTTGAAGGGAAGCAGGCGGCTACTAACTACAGTAAACACCGTGCGGCTGTTAGGGATGGGGTAGGAGGAGGGCAAAAGCCTGATGGCAGAGTACTCCGTTTCCTCATAACCATCTTGGACAAAGATTTGCTCTGCTGTGACACATCATCAGTCCACTGAAACTCTAGTCTCCAAAGGGTTTTACCTTTTTAAAACATGGTAATAACTATCTGGCCAGACTGATTTCTTGTTTTCCCCTGATGATTTCATCGTCATAAAATTTCACACAGAGTGATGCTATGTGTGAAGGGTCACCAAAGACTTTTGTAAGAACCCATTGTTAAAATTCAGGGACTAAAGAGGAAAGAAAAGAGAGAGAGAAAGAAAATAATTTGAGGGTATTTACTTGCCTCTAACAGGCTTGCATTACTTTCTGGATATCATGAAATCCATCATACCATCTAGACATGACAGTGTCTACACTTCATCAAAATATTTGTAAACAGCAGTCTCTTATCTACAGAATGGATCAAATTCTACTCACCACAAGATAATTTCAGAAAAATCTTCCAGAAAGAGGATGCTCTCAGACTCCACAAAATACAGGTTGCCTGCTCCACTCACATTTCAAATTACACAGCCTAAACACTATCAATAAAATCAAATACATATACACAAACATATATCTTTCCTTTGGGAACAACAACTTGCAGCAGCCCAGCTCTGTTAACTGAGAGGGTACTTGCTGGCAAAATCCCACTAATTCTAACTCCCAGCAACAAAACCCTGCCCTCACTGAAGGGAAGGACTGCAGGGCTGGGAAATAATTCGCAAAGAAAGGCAACCACACCATCAGTGGGAGGTGAGCTGTGTGCTCTCCGCTTCCACCAACACGCCGATGTGGTTCTTCTGTTTGATTAACTTATGCCTGCTGTCATTTTTCTGGGGATTGTGCCCATTTGTGTAGACCACCAAGGTTAGAGAACAGCACAAACACATCCAGCAAAGTGCCCTTAACAGGCATTTGCTTGCCAAAGAAGAACTACCTCTATTCTCAGTGAAGAGATAGGAGAAAGCACTTGTGTTTAAATGGAAACACATATTAATGGCTTCCCTGTTTCTTCCCCTCTGCCGGCTAATGTACTCCAGAAAACTGATGTTTTTTTCAAAAGAGTAGGAAAATATCTGGAAGAGCTCCTTGTTAAACTACTGGCTACACACAGATAATACCATCCTGGGGACAATTTTCTCCTGCTACTTTTAATGTGAAGTAGCGTTTTCAAAATTGTTTTGTCAGACAGTTCTTCCACATGGAAAGGGCTTGAATTCTGACGGCCCCGAAGTAACAGTAATTTGCTTTTGCTGTTGAGCCAGCTCTGCAAGATACTAAATGTCCTTGACTTTCATTATTTAAAAGTACAACTTTCCTGGTAGAATTTTACACTAAAAACAATCCCTTTTGTAATGCAGAGAACCCAGCTGGCATCCAGAAGTAATAAGAAGTAGTTTATTGAGTTTAGCAGAATTTCACTTTACAAAAGAAGATGTCCCACATCTCAATTTATGTAGTATAGTAGCTACATTTCAGCCCTGAAGTGGTGGGGCAGTTGGACCAGATGATTGTTGCAGGTCCCTCCCAGTCTATTCTAGTACATGAGCAAGCATCATTATCAGTGCTCCCACTTACGAGACAGCAGAACGTGAGCACAGTCCAATAACATCATTGCCCAGTGGAAACTCAGAGGCTGAGTTGGTAATAGAGCAAGTAAAAAATGCCCAAAGATTTGAACTCTGGGCTTTAGTTGGTAGACTAGTACGTCTCCATACTGAAACACAAGACTCATAAAGTTTTGAGCATGAGTAAGGAAGAGGGTCTCAGTCGTGATCCATACCAGAAGGCAGTGCAAACGGAAAAGCAGTGACAGAAATAATGGTGCAAAATTGCTCCAGAGAAAACTTAGCCTATCAGAAGAAAAACCAGCAGGCAGGAATCTCTGGATGCACTGGGTTGAACTCATAGATAAAATATGACTGTTCACACCAAACCCAGTCAGCTCAGGTTCCTTTCATACCCATCCAATAGAAACTGGCACATGTTGACGTTAAGTGTTTGGAAAAGTGCACATGTTCGTTCATCCCAGGGCAGGAAATTCTCCTCCCAAAGCAGTGTGAGAAACTTCGTCTCCTTCACAAGCAGAATTCTGCAGTCCTTCAGTGTGCAGCCAATGTGGACCAGCTAAAATGTCGATGAAGATACAGACCTCAAGAGTCAGCTGGGATATACAGCATCTCCTATTTGAAGGCCAGTGTTGCTATTTTGTAAATAACAATTATTCTATCAACTGATGCATGGTAGAGATTGGCAAACAAGGGAAGAGTTCCAAATTACTTTTGCTTACACATTCAAATATGCTAATACAGCTAACTTATGGCATGTTGCCTTTTAGCTTTTTAAACTCTATTGTTACTCTTCTGGTTTTGTACGCTCCCATTGTGCATTGCATAAGGATTACTTATTCAGTGAGGAGAAGGCGGGGGAGAGTGATGAACCTCCATTAAAATGGAAAACACGAGCCTGGAATACTTCATGTTAAGCACAGAGGGAAATTTGTTTTCTGATGAGAAATAAAACAGACCCTTGAACTTAGATGTCAATGACAGAAAAAAAACCCATGAAGATACGATTTATAGTAGTAAAAGAAAGTTACTCAGGAGTCAATAATTTTTCAAAAGGATTAACAGAGCATATGCAGCATTACTCATAATGAGATAGGATGAGTATGGGAAGCTCAATTTGCATGCTATTTAGATTCAACAGATAGTTACACTGTTGATATCTAAAGTGCTGTTGTTGTGACAGTAAAGGTAGAGGTCCTGTACATCCTCTGAAAATTAATACAGTTCAGACAAAATGGTAAAAATTGTCATCTTTTCGGTATCTAGTGGGGTTTAAACTATACAAAAAGGATGGTCCTTTAGACAACGAAATTTCTTTTTTATCATCAGGTCACAGGGGTTGGCTAGAAAAGGCATCAGAGTAACTTTCTGAATTCAGATCTATCCACCTCTGCAATTCAACCAGGAATTTAATGCCGAATGGAAAATGGTAGGCAAGCATGAAAGCTGAAGTAATTTATCACTGCTATCTTTTCAACAGATAAGCATTTCTCTGTTTGAACAAATACACACTACAGTACTTGAAAACAAAAATGTTTTGAACAGCACAGCTTCCATAGGGCTTCTACATAATGAAATTTCAGAAAATATTCAGCGTAAAAGTTTTGGTGCACAAAGAAGATTATTAATTTTCCTTCCATATGACAAATAGATAAATACCCCTATGTGAAACACAATTTTAAGTACCATACACTATTCAGGTTCATATTTTTCAATGCTTCAGAAAGCACGAAATGCTGTACTTAAATTATTAATTTCCCAGCATATAAAGTTTACAAAGCCCAAACAATTCAATTGAAAACCAGTTCAGCTGATAAACAACAATTGTTTTTCCCCTCGACTGTCACTTACAAACCCAGCGTTGATTCTGAAACAACCTGATTTCTTTCCGTCTCGGGCATCACTGCCAGTCACAACGATTCCTCAGATCCTCCGGCTGCAACCTCACTGTCTTGTATTTGTGCCATCAGCAGCAGCCGTATCACCAATCTGTGTTTCCTTTTTGGTCCTCTTGGTGATTAATCCATCAGAATTCAGTCTATGGCTCTTTGGATGGTGCATGCCCCATCCTAACTACTTCGGCTCAGCAAGGTAAACAAGAATAAAGAGCTGTATGGTCCTTTCTTCTCCCGTAAGGCATATGAGGGAAAAATACAACTACAAATGACATACAAAATCCAGCTACAATGAATAAGAAGTAGGAAAAAAACGTGTTTGTATTTGTATTTATCAGATAAAATATACGAGATTCTAATCTATAGTCAGATGGTTTTTAAAAGCTAATCAAGACAATAGGAATCTGGAAGCATTAGTATTAAAGGAAGTAAATTATTATGTGGGTTTTCTCTTGTTTTCTCTTCTATGTGATTAATTAAAGGGAGCCAGGTATCTATTGTGTTTTGACACTAGTGTCAGATGTGACTACTGATACACCAATCCAACAGTCTATCAAAATGGAGGGGAAAAAAAAAGAAGCTCTAAGTAGAACTAGTTTATAGCAAATCAAAATCACTGCAGGAAATGTTTACATGAACCTAACAAATTTGCAGAAAGATAGAAAGGAGGTTGCCCGATCAACCCTTTGCCTGCCACAGCTGGTGGCTATTGCAAGGAAAAGGAGAGATAAGTTCTCTTAAGAGTAAAGGCAAGCACAGACAATATGGAAAAAGAACTGGAAGACTGCCTGTAGACAGTCTACTGGGTAAGAAAAGTCTACAGAAAGGATCGTAGAGGTTTTTCCCTGTGTTGTTGAATCTTTGAGGAAGAGAAAGGACTTACATAGGAACAATGAAAATCCCATTCAGAGAAAGAATGGATTTTACAATGGGAAAGAAGCCCCAGGAACCTTGGGAGTCAAATGTGGAAGCCATATAGAAATGAAGCTAAATGAATGAGAGGAAAAAGAAACTGCAGAATGCATAGTGTCTCCCCTGTTTTATTTCCATGCTTACAAAAGCAACATAGACAGTCACTGTGTTTTAAACAAGTAAAGGTCTAGTCCAGGCTAGCAGCCCTTCCACTTCTCATATGGTCCTAACTTCCTTTTTGCACTGGGCCTCCAAAACTACTTAGCGCTGGTATTCAAACTTTAGGGTAGAAACAGATCATTGAAGACCACTCCTCTTATGGTCACAGAATCACAGAATGGTGGGGATTGGAAGTGACCTCTGTGGATCATCTAGTCCAACCCCATGCCAAAGCAGGGTCACCCAGAGCAGGTTGCATAGGACCGCATCCAGGAGCGTTTTGAGTATCTCCAGTCCTTTTAAGACTTCTAGACCAGAGAACATCTTTCCTGCATGCTTAAAATCTTAAAAGGATTCATAATTGAGCTTTTAGCTTATACCCTCCAGAACAGAGAGGATTCAAGAAACTCAACCCATGGGCTGGCAAGTTTGTCCTATTCTTCTTGAGAAACACTACCTACATACAAGTGTGGTGAAGCATACATTCTTCCATGGATGACAATCCTTTGCTCCTCAGGGAAAGACTGTGAGAAGACAGGTTTTGGCCTAACACGACACAGTTCTGCACACTTGAACAGGCAAAGCCTAGCAAAATCCCAAACCTGCCTGCGAAGAGGCAAGAAGGGTGTCATAAAGAAGTCTTCACCAAAGAGCAAGCTAGGAATAACATGTGGATGGCTGGATCTATAGCTGGGTCACACTCACACTAGAAGCAAGCAGTTCTCAGCAATTTTTTCCCTTTCAGATTTTCAACAGGATAACGTAAAAATTAATGTCTGCTGAACTGGAGGCAAGGAGAACTGCAAGAAAGATGATGATGTGGCATAATGAGGTTACAAACCAGACAACAATATGTCTGCAGTGTAAGAAAGTTACATAATCATTTTCTGAGTTGCCTGTATCAACTCAGAAAGAAACATAATCTCTACCAAGAGAATGTATTGCAGCAAGTTCCCTCGCTGATTTAGGACAGTAGCGTTTACCTTTCCTTATAAGTCATGAGAGAGACAATTGTATATTGTGTAAATACAGTGGGGATGTGGATTAATTTCAAACCTATCACATAATCTGATGAGATTTCCCTTGAGATCTCCTAACCCTTTGCAGCACTGTGAGCCATTATTTCCATACTTATTGGAAATAACGTCTGAGCCCAGGCAAGGCACAATATTCCCACTGAGAGTTGTTCATGACGGGAGTGGAATTAATTCTTCTTGGTACTATATGCATCAAGGGTCTTTTTGGAATTATTAGCATGTACCCCAAATAGTACTTAAATCCTTGATGATACAGTATACCATACAACAGTATCATCTTCCTAAATTTGGACCTATGTTCCTTGCTACATATACTGAACGCAAGTCAGATTTCACCTGTATTTACACACTTCGACCTTTCAGTGGTCGAGCTCCTGGCTCGCGCCAGTGTGGAATCACAACTGGATCTGTGACATAACAGCAGTACTCCAGATCCTTTTAACATGCAATTTATTAAGGAGATAGACCTTAATCACAACGAGCTGTGATGCTGGATGTCATAGTTCAGAGGATGAGCAAGAAGCTTTGGGATTTTTCCTGCAGTTAAATTCATTCGCTCTTATTATGGGGTTACTTCTCTATTTTAAGTGTTCTCCAGCTGGTTGCTGTTACCAGATGTGGACAGATCCCTTTGTACTTCACTATGAAACCCGCCGCGCTGGCATCTTTGGATGTATTGAAGACTCAGCTATATTAAAATACTTTATAGATTTCCAAGCCATTCTCCTTCAAACTTTTAACAAATATTTCTGGTTCATTTTTGCAAGCAAACTTTCTCCATTTTTAGTTGATCTGTTTCTCTGATTCATTCAAGGATGCTTGTAATATTGAAATTTGTCACCACGGAAACAACTGTTTGGTCACTTTAGCTGATGTCACTGAGTGAAACAAGTAAGAAAATCATGGAAATTAATAAAAAAAACCACACAAAAAAATCAAACAACCAAATAAATTCAGTAACAATTCAGAGCAAGCCAGAAAGAAATTCAACTGAATGTGATGACGTAACTTCAGTTTTCAAAATTGCAGGGTTTTTTTAACTTTTTATGTTTCTCTGTGGGTGGCAGCCACTGAGCAAAACCCAGTAAAATGGATTCTAGCAAGCCCATCTCATACCCAGTACCACATCTCACAATGAGATTGCTGCAGCTTCGAACCCATCTCTGCCAAATCTTTCAGGGGAAGCTGAGGCCCAGCAGTCTTCTCCCTAAGGGTGTGCTGAGACCTGACTTGTCCACTTAATTAGCCACTTAACCATTCTAGCCAAAAAGGCTGAACATGCAGCTGTCTGCAAACAGCCCGCCATTGCCCAGCAGGTTCAAATATTACACTTATGTCTTTATCTAGCTCCATTTTCCTGACAGAAATAACCGTAGGCCAGAAATCTCTTCAGCTGTTGTTTCCCACCCATGTCAATGCTACAGTGATGTCTATTTTACGGATCAATGTTGATTTTCATCCAGGATTTTGTAAAGCTTTGGAGGAAAAACCTTGGGAAGGGAGAGATACCTTTTCGTAATCCAGGGCAGCCTTTCGGAGATTTACTCATAACTCAAGTACAAACACAGGACAATCACATTTTTATTTAAATAATATATTTCTGTATTTAGGAGGTATGTAGATAAACCCATTTAAGATGTTGGCTAACTTACAAATTTCTTCTAGCTACTGGTAACACACAGCTAAAAAATGCCATTCTAAGGTTATTCTAACTTTAGAAATAATAATAAAACATATTTACTGTATTATCTTTATTTCTTAAATAATATGATTGATGCTGACTTAGAAGCAGCCACTTTCATCACTATCAGATGTAAAATCTCTGGAGGATTAAGCTTTAGGAGACACTCTCACAAAAAGAAGCGCCTCTTTTATATCCTTACTAATTAAATGTAATTAATTTACTAGTGCCCTGGAATTGCACGCATTAAAAAAAATAATAAAAACCCTGAGTGTTTTTGCTTTGCATGTGATGAAATGCTACAGTCACTCTTTCCTTTCAGGGAAAATACAGAGGAAATAATATTAGGTGACAGTGAAGTTCATCGCAGCAGGTCGATTGAGATTGTCAGGATTCATTAGCATGTGTGTGACTGGTAAATAATTGAGTTAATTTTAGGTTGAGTGACATATTTAGAAAACTACGAATCCCCTTATTTTGTGAATTTAATCAACCTTTGCTCTTCCCCGGATAGTTCAGTGTACATCTGCAATACTAAGTTGGAACTGACTGTTTACTCTGTGGTTTGCAAACTTTCAAAACCATCAACTGCATTAAAAGCTGGCCTCCAGCAAGGAGTTCCACACAAATAAAGCATCATAATCACAGAGAAAACAAAAAGTGGAAAACAACCAAGAAACCTGAAGACTAGGCTTCTCTTAACCCAAGTTTTAGCCAGATTTATGCTGAAATCTCAATTTCCTTTGTCTCTAAGAATAAAAATGCTAAAGTCTGCAAAATACCAATGCTGAAAGATTATTTTCCTGGAAACTTTCCAAAAAAATAGCTCCTGTTTGAAAAATATAGCCAATACTCAAACGCTTCTTTGCAAGACTCTGCTAGCCCAATTCAATCACATTACAAAAACAAAAATTGTACAGCATGTGGATCTTCCAGCTTGACCTTCTGAAAAAGGCATTTTAAAAGGCGGGAAACATCTTTTTCAAAGTTTAGCTTTAGAAGTCACAATTCATAGCTTATGTGAGGCATTCATTTATTTTTCATCAGATGTCTTCTGCTCTCTTAGCACAAATATTCTCTTCATTTCCAAAAGACGTTCTGTTAGCACTAGATTTGATATCGAATATGACAATATTTAGGTAACACAGTGGGCTTTATCATGTAAAATTTAAGCTGTGAAGATATGCGCTTGCAAAAAGCACAATTACTCTTCATTTTCATAGTTTGAATATGCAAACAAGTTGCTGGTGGATTACTGGCAGCTACAGCTTGGGCTCTGACACTTAACTGTTTGTTATTAATACGTAATGCAACTAATGTAATTATAAATATGGAAAAGAAAAATATCAACACTATTTACATTAGTTAGTTACTAGGAGGTAAAATACTTTGTCAGCTGTAACACAATACAAATTGCTGCAAAGCGTTTAATACAATTAGTACACGCATATATTCAAAGCACTACAGTTTATATTCTAGGTCTGTCCTCCTGGGATCAATTTATGATACTCTGTGCTGGGTATCTCGTCTTGACAAAATAATGATACTTCGTTCCCGTGTTGCTACACTTGGCTACCACACACATTGTGCATGGGTAGGATTACAGAACCGATCACTGCGCCGTGAATAGCAATGCGCGTCGCCGGGATGCACGGGGATGGGAAGCAGAAGGCGGGATCCGTATCCATACAGAAATCACCACACGTCAGTGTCCACCTGCCTCTCCAATTCAGAACGTTTTCCTCAAGCAAACACTATAAAAAACAATAACAGAATCAACAGCAGATTATATCCACTTCTCTACTCTTGGTACTGGTTTCTTGAGCATTCCTATCAAAAAATCCACTTGACATTTATCGTCCTCCCCCCATGCGTGCATGGCATGTAGTGACAGCAGCAACTGTGCAAAGGAGGTTCAGGAGGCCTAAAGAAATGATTCTTGCAAGTGACAGCCAGCAAGGTGAGTACTGTAAGGTGGACAAAACACATTTACATCATAAGGGGACTGTCCCTTTAGTAAATACTCCAAGTCGTAAAGCCATTGAAGCACAAAGACTGTCTTCATTTTGTTTCACCTTCTTGCATGTGGAATTAAATTTGTGTTCGGAATTACTGGTGTTATAAACAGTAACCAATGTGAAAAAAGACTGTTTCAAAGCTCCTTATTAGTGCTTCAATTTTTAAGTCTGACAGCTGTGTAACACATTACTGAGATCCTCAATTAACGACACAGTGTGTTACTTGGTAACATACAGCACGTTTAGCAGTGTGACTCAGCCACGACTGTTGCAGTGAATCAGGAGAAGACATTGCTTCCAGGTACCAAAGCGGCATCCTTGTAATCACCTATTGTCAATACACGTTTTCTAGCACTGCAAATGGAGACAGAAGGTCGCAATGCCAGGCCAGTTCACAGAAGGGAAATAGTTTTAATGTGTAACTTCTTTGCATAACTTTGATAAACAGAAGGGACAACACAGCAGAAATGCACATTACTAAATACGGCGCAGTGCCTAGATGGGGAAGCAAATTAAAAATGAATAGGGAACCACTAAAAGCTGACACCTTCGCTAACTAAATCAGACTGCTACTGCCCAGCCGGTACTGGTTGATGCTTTGTTTCCCAGTTGCTCCATGGGGCTGCTCCACAGCTCACAGAAAGCAACACGGTCCTTTTTGGATGAAGCCTCAAGTAAGCACAAGAATAGACAAAACATCTGTATGTAACTCCTGGCTCAGGGCTGGCTGAGGGCTGTCACAACCCCAGCTTTTTGCCGGAGCAGCCGTGAGGCTGCTCCGACTCTCTTCCTCACAAGCCATGGCCCCGAGGAGTGAACACAGCACTCAGAGCCCACTCTTTCATCCAGGTTCCCCTCTCCTCTGAACGGAGCTCCCTTGCTCGAGCACTCCAGCACGGAGCTGTTTGAGGAAACAGCCGTTCAAACCCAGCACCATCTGCATGGCGTACAACCTTTCTGGTTGTACAGGGAGGAAAACAGCCACCCTGCATCTCTGGAGGGGTCCCGTGAGCCACACACACCTGCGAGACGAACAGCCACCTTCCTCCCCGCTGCGTCAGGCCAGGCAACACCTCGGGAGACCCAGCTGCAGGGGACAGCCAGGGGACCGCCTGCCCGGTGGGCGACCGCTGCCCGATGTTAACCCACAGCATCGCCTGTGCAGCGGGGCCGGAGGGCTCCGTGTCCTGCTCGGGAGCTTTGCCGTACGGGCCAGGGAGGGAGGCACAACCCTTCCAGCTGAACTTCCCAGCTTCTGCCTGCTTGTCACAATTTAACCTCAGTTTCTGTGTTTAATGTTTCAGATTCGTGTGTAGTTTAAAAAAAAAAAAAATAAGTTGGAGCGTGCCAGTTATTTCTCCAAGGTTTCAGAACACAAACTTTGCAGTTCTTCTGCTGTTTGGCATAGGCTGCCACAGATGGAAGACAGATATCTGTCCGCCAACGTTTAAAGAGGACCAGATTTTTTTGTTTAGAAATTTTAGCTGTTTAGCACTCCCAGTTGTACAATGAGCCAGACCAACCCTTCCCTTCGAAACAAGTGCATACATGAACAAGCAAGGGAGACCATTGCCGGTGCAGGATTCACACGCACAGAGATGTCTGCAGCACACTGGGACTGCCTGGACGGTTAGTTTTGGAAAGAAAGGGGCCAACGTTTTCTAACCTGGCATGGAAAGCTCTGAAACTCACGTATCTTGCTGCCAAAAGGGAGTTCATTTACTAAAAGGGAAGGAAAGCAAGGTTGCCCAGTAGCCATTTCAGCTAATGTCACTTGGGAAGATTTGCTATTTCTGAGTCCTTCCAGCCCAAACATCTGAGGGAAGCTGCTGAACTGGTGCACGCTCTTGCTAAATCAGCCATATTCCTTTCCCAGCTGATGGCTGCCGATTTTGACTGACCACAAGTCCTCCGGCCTCCTTTCCCTCCAAGAAAGATACAGTCTTTCTCTGCCAGCGCACCTGATCTTTCACAAAAGTTTCCACACCTTCCAGGCTCATCACAACCCTTCGAGCCTAAGCTGAAGCCAACTTGACACAACAGCTTTCTTTTCTCTCTCGGAGGCACACATATGCCACAAAGATTGCAGTTCATCACCTACACTTTTCAAATATTGCTGAGCACGCTGAAGTGGGATAGCACTTTTGCAAACAGGGCAGCTCTGCTATTTCTATTTCTTCACCTCTTTTTTTCTTTTTTTCCTTTTAAAGTAAAAAATTGCTTAAAGCAAGTCTGTTTGAGGTTAAGTTCACAGTTTATGCTCAATGACCTGTCTTGTGCTGTGTCCAAAACCGGCACAGAAACATTGTCATCTTTTCCTGGAATCCTGTGCACAGCCTGGGGAATGGGGCTTCCTCTTCTGCTCCAGCATCCCCTGAGCCTCAGTACTTCAGGGCCCGAAGATTTCTTCCTCATGCAGAAGGGGGTTGCTACTGGATGGTGCCTGCACAACCGCACACGCGCAGGGAGAAGTTTCCAGGAGCAACGGAAAGTAAGCTACGCCATAAAAGTCCTACAGTGCTTACTGCTTTCTTCCTTCCTGCATGACATCCTGGGGAAAAATTCAGGGAGAAAATGAATGCTGACAACCGACAGGCATCAGGCAGTGTCTTGAGGAAGGCAGGGAAACATGCTACCCCCAGACAAGGGCACCGGCGGCAGGAGGGGAGAGGACAGATGGCTGCTTCGCTCCCAGGCGGAGATTAGAAGTCGCAGGTGAGCCGAGGCCACGTGCCCTACTAATAGCAGCAGCTTCCTGCTCAAAATAAGAAGCAGGTTCACACATTTGTTCTCCAGTTGGGTTCAGACATAAGCTGCAACACAGATGTTCACAGGGCACAAAGGGGACACCCAGCAGAGCTGGCTGCAAAAGAAAATTTACAGGAATGACAGCAAGTTGCCTTTTACAGGCGGCTCTCTAGAGAGGCAGAAAAAGCGAAGCTCATTCTGCTATGACTTTTTTTTCTGAAGCTCCTCCTTGTGTAAGATCCCACTGCTGCCAATCTCCAGAGACTGAAAGTGAATTAAAAAGAGGAGCAGAAAGCAAAAAAAAAAAAGACATGCAAAAGCAAAATAAAGGAGCAAAGGAGAAAACAAAGCAGAACAAAGGCGACCAAAGAAACGCACCACAAAGAGGGAAGAGATGAACAGGAGAGAAGTAAAGCACAGCAACAGATTTGAGAAATACTAAGGAAACATAATAATCAGAAACACTGCTGAGATGTTCTGCACACACTCTGAAAGCACCATTAGACATAGGGTCCTCCAACAGGCCTGGAGACCAGTCTGAACATCCAGGAGATCCAGTAGTAGGACAATCATATGTTAAGTGATCCAGGCAGGTACCTGATCCCATACATGAAACGGAGACAATGATTCTTCTTCAGCTTTTGCGAGACATCTTGGGACCTACCGCTGACACACACTATGAAAATAATTTGCGTTCTGATTCTTACAGAACAAGCCATGTTCTGTGAAACCCCATTTTTGTTGAAGGGTCTTCTACACCAAAAACTGGTCACAGATTTTATTCATAAAAAGAATTCAACCTCTCCCCCATTATAAATCTCTTCAAAGTTTCTCATAAAGATTAAGGTAAGTTCAATTGTTGTATCCGTGTATTCAAGAAACCTTTTCCTCTTTAGAGCTGATACTCAAAAAATTGTCTAGGTCTAGAAACTCTTTCAAAAGAATAAAATCTTCTAAATCTTTTCTTTTCCTTTTCTCCGCTGCCAGGAGCTCAGCAGTTTCAAGCATCATAAAGTGTGACCTGACGTTTAAAAAAGAAATCAGCCAAAAATTGCTTCGTTATATGCAAGAATGTATTTCTGAAACTGCCTGAATACTTTCTGTAAATGTTCCAAGTAAGATACTAGCTTCACTGAAATACTTGAGAAAATTTCCAGGAACTTCAATGTACCCAAGATTTCAACCTTTATGGACATTTTCTTCCTAGTACTCAGTCACTTTCGTACCTTTACTGTTTTTAGCAGTTGCAAAGAAAACCAAAGCAAACACAGACAAAAACATACAGTCTCAAGTACAGGGAGAACAGGAGTAAAGCTACTTCTTCCAACTCACTGATTTTACCTTCAAAACTTCTTACTTGCTCCTGGAGACTCACCTTATTGTTCAGTCTGAAGTTAAATTTGTAAGTTTGGCTACACATTTCTCTCTGAGGAGCTGTGAGCATCACACCCTTCCCAATTTCTGCCACACAAATACCACGTGTGCTACTGAAAATTCAGCTAGCCAAGATCCATCATACTGTCCCATTCATGGCAGCTGAGCTTTATCAAGAGCTTTAAGAAGTTCAGCATTAAACCGTCAACAAAACTCACGCACTCTCCGAATCACCAAACACAAAACATGAATATATCCATTACATGTACCTGTTTATTGCAGGTATTCTCCAAGTTCCAAGAAGCATATAACCAAGAATTGCTTTAAGTTCAGAGCTCGAGATCTGAAAAGGAGATAATATATGTTGTTAAAAGTCACTAAAGGTATAAGGCCTAAGAATACAAAACAAACAAAACATTGTGCAAAATTACTGTTTGGAAATGAGTTTATGATCCAGTCCTTCTAAAGCTGTGCATCACAGGAAATGTGTTGTGGGTGAGTAAAACAATGGTATGATAATTTCTAGGTTATTAAATTTAAGATATATATAATACTGTGTAGATTCAGACGAGTTCAAGATTTGTAGAAAACTCTGAAAACACATCAAATTTTCAAATAGCAATTTTACTACAACTATCTGTAATGAAAGAACAAAACCAACATATTGAATATGCAAAACTGCCGATGGCATAGCAGAAAACATAAATGTATTATGAAACCACAAGCATCCCTATGTACATTTAAGCAATATTCTGCCTTTAGTTAGCAGCAAGACAGTGGCATGAATAGGGAAACCACATGAAAAAATCAAGGATATCGTTATGTGCATTACCTCTTTCTTGTCCAAAAGTGCTGAACATGGCAGTTCTACTACAGGTGTGAAATTCTAGATGTACATTGTTGTAAGCATGTGTATAACACCTAATCGCAATTAGTCCTAGAGTCTCTGTAAATTTTCCTGTTGATTCTCGCACAGTCACCCTGAGCATAACACAGTTGATAAGTCTAAAGTGCTTCAGCAAGCAAAAAAGAGGAGGAGCATGCATTGGGAGAAAGAAACAGGCTCAGAAGACCAAGGAAAGACACAAAGGAGGAAAAAAAAAAAAAGAGGAAAAAGTAGTTCATGTGTCCAAATGCACTTGATCTGATCTTTTCTCTGGACAATGACTTCTGAGTTGACCACATCAGCTTCACCATCGTGAGTAGATGCTGTATTGAGTATTTCTGTGGCACCACTAGCATCTATGAATTCTGCAACAGGACACACTGTTCCACACAGTGCTGCTAGACAGCCATAGCTCTTGGAAAAAAATAATTAAGAGTCCACATTAAAAATAGTCTTGCCTCTTTCTTTTCTTTTGCCTGAGCTTTTGCCTGCAGCTGCGCCACTGGTACCCACCGCATGATTCCCAATGTGGGCAAAATGAATCACTCCAGCAGAGTTAAGACGAATCAGTATAGAACGGCCTACACCCACTATGCATCAATGGTCACCTGGCTGGAAGCACCAAGGTGCTCCAGCTGTAGAGCAGGCATTTTCTTCTCCAAAGGCTCGGCCCACCAAAGGAGTCCTAGACTCCCTCTGTTCCCTTCTGTGAGCTGGCAACTTTCAAGCAGAGAAACAAAATGTAAATATCAGCATGGATAATTATTTCACTGCTCATTTTTTGCAAGATAATCAGACAGAAAGATAAGGCTTGCACTGAGAAACAGAAGCAGCAGAAATTTTTATCCAGCATGAAAGATTCTGCCAATTCTTCTTACAAAAGCAACAGTTCGTTGATTTGTAGCTGTCGCCTACTTTCATGTGCAAGAACAAGAAGTACAGAAATCCCTCACTAGTCTTCTCTACATATTTTCAGGCAATCTCTATAAACATGACAACTTCTAGGATTATTTATTCTATGCACTATGCTGCCATTCCTGCTGTTGATGTCAACAGCAGACAAGCCAGGCTCAGAAGCTCAGATTCCATCACAGAGGCACAAGTAACACCACTACATCTCTGCCTTTTGCATTTCCTACTCAATTCCCCAAAAGAGATTTCCACAATAAGGTGTAGAGAAATCACAAAGAGAATGCCATTAAAGTTAATGTGAAAATCAGCCAGATATCACCTCTAAAAGCAGTGGGAGCTATTTACTAGGTAATACCGATAAAAATCTGCAAGATCAGGGGGTGGCCAAAGTTTGCCCTCTGTTTTCACAGAATCACAGAATGGCAGGGGTTGGAAGGGACCTCTAGGGATCATCTGGTCCAACCCCACTGCCAAGGCCAGGCCACCTAGAGCAGGTTGCACAAGACCTCGTCCAGGTGGGTTTTGAGTATCTCCAGAGAAGAAGAGTCCACTATCTCTCTGGGCCACCTGTTCCATTCTCTACAGCAATGTCCTCCATTTTTTCTGCACATCCTTCTTCATCAGTTGGCCTTGAAAGACCTTTTCCACATAGAATCACAGAGTATCTCAAGTTGGAAGGGACCCATAAGGATCATCAAGTCCAACTCCCTGCTCCTCACAGGACTACCTAAAACTAAGCCGTATGACTAAGAGCATTGTCCAGACGCTCCTTGAGCTCTGACAGGCTTGGTGCTGTGACTACTTCCCTGAGGAGCCCGTTTCAGTGACCAAACACCCTCTCAGTGAAGAACCTTTTCCAAATGTCCAATGTGAACTTCCCCTGATGCAGCTTCATTCCATTTCCTCGTGTCCTATTGCTGGTCACCAGAGAAAGGAGATCAGCACTTCCCTATCCACTGCTCCCCTTGAGGCAACCTTATCGCTCTCTACAGCTACTTGAAAGGAGGTTGTAGTGAGGTGGGTGTTGGTCTCTTCTCCCAAGTAACTAGCAATAGGATAAGAGGGAATGGCCCCAAGTTGCGTCAGGGGAGGTTTAGACTGGATAGTAGGAAAAATTTCTTTACTGAGAGAGTGGTCAGGCATTGGAATAAGCTGCCCGGAGAAGTGATGGAATCACCATTCCTGGAGGTGTTCAAATAATGTGTGGATATGGCACTTCGGGACATGGTTTAGCAGGCATGGTGGTGTTGGGTTGACAGTTGGACTTTATAATCTTAGAGGTCTTTTCCAACCTTACTGATTCTGTGATTCATTCCCTAGGCTATCCTTTCCCCTCACATATATCTCCCTCATGTCTTACCCACTTTTATGGCTGTGTGTTTTATTTTCATTTGCAAGGCCTCTACAGTTGACTACAAGCACTTGTGTTACCACACTTCAACCAGAATTACCATCCATCGATTGAAGCATGCTAACCACCTAAATGCACGCTGTTCCTCAGCTGTAACATCTTCACCCAAGTGACCTTCATGATGGGTAGCAGATTCAAGAGGTGAATTGTCAGGTCCAGCAAAACTTGTGTCGTAAAAGTAACCTCCAAAACACCATCCGGGTGTAAAATTCTACTAACGCAATAACACATGAAATCTTGCTCAAAGACACATCTCAAGGGACTGTTGACCTCAGAATTTCTTATGACAGATTTATAGAGAAACATAATGAATTATTGCATGGCTGAGACAGCTCTGTGACAGAACGTTTGCAGCCAAAGATAAGAACAATTATATGTAATTATAAGCACACGATTTGCCGTGCACAACATTAGCAGTATTTATTTTGGAAGTAACACCCATCCGACTGTTCAAAAAAAACTCATAGAGCTGCTAAAAGACGCCAGGGAAAGTTTTCACTTGTAGCACACTTTCTATCTTTGATAACACCAGCCCTCACTTGTACAAACACGTTCTCCCCTTCACATTTATGCCATATTCTGCAAACATCAAAAACCCCCCAAACCCTCCCATAGTTAATAATATCAGCTTCATTTACTGATTCTGACATGCTGAAGGACAAAGGCATAATTTAACAGATTGCTCTGCGTAAAGAAATAATGCGGTTCATGAAAGGATTCATCAAATGCCCCTGTCAGAAAGCTTTACAAAGTACAGCTTAATGAACGTATGCAAATTGCTATAATATATAAAATGCCTGATACCACTTCAGCAAGTAATGTGCTTATGAAATCTATAGAGAACAGTAAGATAGATCAATCTAATTTGTCTTTGAAATAAAGTGATTTGGTTTCCTCCAGATAATTTCAATCTCTTCTTTTTTTTCCATGCCTTGTAGCATGGCAGCAACGCATTCCATACAACGAACCACCGCTTTAGACCCTAGAAGATGTGATTATTCAATAGAAAAAGCATTCAGCAACAGACAAACTGGAAGCATACTGGTACACTTCAATATTTTCCTTCAATGTTTTGACATGCTGGCATTTAAAAAAAAATTGTTATTTCCAAGCCTTGCTGCATTTAAACAGTCCCTATTTTTTTCGCCGTTGCTTGATGTGAGGTTGAAGCCTAAGTGTAAGTCAGGCTGATATTTACAGCATGAGGAACTGCTCAGATATGAAAGCACATCAGAAAACAACATGCATCCAGGATGATCACTGCTGTTGCTGTTTTGAGCATTATTGATCTAGAGATCTGATCATTTTTTTCCATCAAGTTAAGGAAAGAATGGCTTATGAGCTAAAATGATTTTTGATGAAAAAAACATTTTCTAGACGTTTTTCGCCCTGACAACTGAACGTTCTTTTCACTAACTTACTTTAAAAAAGAAAGAAAGAAAAAAAAAAGAATTTCCAGTGTTTTGTCAAAGAAGCTGAAACCCACAATCACCCTTTACGAATTTATGGAAAAATAAATAGAACTTCTCTAATTTTTTACTTTTAAAATAACACGTGGAAAAGAACAAGGCATAGTAAGCGCATCAGAAACTATAAAGTATAGAGTTTCTGGATCTTGGCCTTACTACTCAGGCTGAGCAGGTGTGAAAGAGGACTGTGAAGTACGATGATTATCTCCTTCTGAAGACCCTTTTTTTCCTGAAAAGATCTGTCAGAGGAGCTCAGGTACAGCTAGTGATGCCTTGAGGCTGAGACCAATTATATCACTGATTCTGCACTCTTTATTTTTGAATACAGCTTCTAGTCATCCTTTGAAAAAAAGTCCTCAGACCATCATGTGTACTAACATAAAGGCGACTCTTGATAATTTATAGTTTTCGACCAGTCCTTACACCTTCAGCACCCTCCATCATCCACAGACTACAGATACAGAACACAATTTGTCTGGCCTCTTCATCTTCCCTTCAGTCACATTCCTCTGGAGTACTTGATGGACAAGGTCCAGGGTGCATTCTGCCAGTTCTTTTACTTACACGCTATTTATTTAGCCTACAACTCTCCAGCTGGAGGGTGTCCATCCCATTCTACAGAATTCAAGTCTTCACAGGAAATCAAAGGAACTCTCCTGCTGGAACCGCAAAAAGAAAACCCACAAACACCCTCTAATGACACTTTCTTGGGTGATTCTTGGTTACATTACGCTAGGAGAAAAATCTCCAGTGTGAATATGGTACGAATGCTAGCTGAGAATCTTACAAGAAAAATTTTCCCCTCCCCAAAACAGTAGTCTAATAAACAAACAAGTTTCACTTCCTATCCTATATCATCCGTTATATGTTTCACATTACTACAGAAGTAATTGCTGTTACTATCAAAGCCAGACACAAGGTTTTGCTCAGTCCCTTAGGCAAAATTACTAAGTTGGGCAGTACTCAATGCAGCACTCTCAAATCTCTGCACCCCGGGAGTACAGTTTCTGCATTGAGAATTAACTACACTGTAAAATAAGAGTCTGAGTTAAAATACCATGTCAGAAATGTATTGTGATCTCCTCATTTTAAAGGCATTAACCTGTAAAATCCCTTCCATTCTGTTACACTGAATATTCAGTATGTGCCAGGCACTGTGGAAAATATTTCTATTTCTCTGCAAATGAATATATGTTAGAGTAAGTGTTCATAGCTTTTTTCAGAATTCGGTTTGTATCACTGACAATTAAGGGGTGATGTCTTTAACACTCTATATCGTTTTTAGGTGCCAGGTAGAAATATTTAACAAAGCAAGTTGTTCTCATTTTTACATCTTTTTTTGTATTCAGACTGGCAAGATGGTGGGTTATCTGGCTGAAATCTGGGAATAAATGAACGTGCCAAGCTTTTCTTTATTACACCTCATTTCTCACAGTAACTCTTTCAGGTTCCATCATTACCACAACTATTTTAAATTCGTTCTTTTTAACATCAATCTACAAGTACAGAAAAGTGTCTCCCCTTTCGACTGTACACTGAGGCCAACAGATTTGCGGTTGATATAGTTAATAAAGGCAAATTAAGGAAGCTCCATCTCACACCTCCTCTGCTATCTCCTGAACCCATAAGAAATTATACAAATTATAGTAAACAAAATTAAAACACACTAACTTTTCCCTGAAACAGGGAGGAACAGATTATTCTTGGGAGTCAACCTTCTTACAGCTCCCCTAAGATGCAACATCTAATAGATTCCAGGGTAAAAAAAAGAGCCTCCTGTACAGATCTCAGTTTCAGTCTAATAAAACAGCTTCAATAAAGTACGGTAACCTGCACACCGTCATTGATAAAATTACAGTCATGCTGTGTGCAATGGAGTGTGCTATGTGATAATGAAATAAAACATATTTTTAACCCATTGCTTTGGGTTTTTTTCCATCAGGGAACACCATTGTTTAAAGACAGGGTGCACTGCTTTAATGAAATAGGCAGGAAGCAGAGCCAGTCCACTCAGTCCCACGTCCCTCCCCACTAGCAGACTTCTGCCACCCATCGCAGTGAGGGTATTCACCCATCACTGTTACGGGCAAAGTACCTATACTGGACAGCAGCGTAACCAATAACAGCAAATGGTTCTGGGACCATCCTGACAGCGAAGTAGGCTAGAAAGTAAAATCCTTTCTTTGATTTTTCTTCTGGGCAAACTAGTACAAACCCATGTTCCCTGTTGAAAAAGAGGGAAAAGAAAAATGAGGAGGTTTATAAGAATGCACACCTTCTTCTACTCAAAGAAAGGTAATTTCTAAAGGCTGAAAATGCCCTCTTTCCCTCATCTGTGATAAAATGTGAGAAAGGACTCACTGCTCAAAAGTCTCTCAAAAGCAGCGTCCATGGTGCAAAGACTCCCAGCCTGAAATCTTTCTGTGAAGTACAAAGCATTGAGCAACTTTACCATGACGGGCACTTCTGAACGGAAAGGGTCCTCACCTGCCCGACACCAGCAGAAGAGGCACACCACACGGCCACTGTTTTTGGTTTGACAACACGGAGCCTAAGCTACCTCGTTGCATCTCTGCAGAGGGTCTCTGATATGCAGAAATGTGCTGCCATCATTGTAGTCTGGAGGTTGGAACAGAAACTGTGTAAGGAAATACATACTACTTTATTTTTTTCTTTTAAAAGAAAGGCAGAAGCACTAAGCTGCTCTATTTCATCCCAGTGAAAGACTGGATCAGCAGCTGAATGCAACAGATGCAATAAATCTCTAATCCGTCGCTTCTTTAACTACAGTGACAACTGCTGGGAAAACCCTGTTCAGATAATCACACGGAATGTAGAAAGGGGTTTCAGTAAGTTGAATATAGATCGTATTTTTCAAGAGTGAGACCTGTCGAGGACATCACCGGTAAGTTCAGCACACCCATGATATTCAGCTGTCCTGTTAAATAACATCTAGCACCACAATATCTGAAGATCATGATACCTCATTCCTGCATAAAAGGAGGAACCATTCAGAACTAGCTGCCAATCAAGTCCAGCCTCAGAAATCATAGGTGGGTCAAACAATATCCATAGAAGAAACAAGAGGACCACCATGCCCTCCTTGAAATGGACACCTATTGTAATGGGGACCAGCTGCAATTCACAGCTGTTTCCTCACCTTATTTTTAGCATTACAGAAAAGAAAGGCCAATGTTCCCTCTTGTCTCAGGAGAGAATATGGAAGCTGGAGAGAAGCAGGATCAAACAACCTGAGAGGAGTCTAGGAAGCCTGTCTAAGCAGTCAGCCGTGTGTCCTGTTAGAAGTGGAGAACAGGCACCAAGATGTCATTCTCTGAAAAGTCAGAAATAATGAGGAACAGTTTTTCAAGATATGGATTATTAGCAGACGGGCTAGTGGCAGAATTACTTCACCAGAGTGATGATAAAACAGTATTAGGAAAGCACAGCAAATTTAAGGAAAGGTAACTAAAAATAATACCCCTGCCCAACACACGCTCTTGCAAGTCCTTCTCATCTTCAGTATGGTGATGCTTCAAAGTTAAATGTCCGAACAGACAACCCTGTACTGTGTCTGCTAGCATCAAGATGAAGCATTGTATGCTGTGGTAGGCCTGTAGTCTCTGAGGGTTGCGTGTCTGTATGAATGATGAGGATAGCTGCATTTTGTTCCATTTACTGTGAATTAGGAGCAGAACCCTGCTGCCTGGCAAGCTTTCAGCACAGGCTTCAGCTGGGAAAAGTCTGGGTACGGTGTGGGGCTGTAGCACTGAAGGAATATGCTACTACTATACTACTCAGAGAGACAAACTGGGTCTTGTCTGATTTTCCGATCTTGCTTTGTGCATGAGGACCACACAGGATCTGTCCCACAGACACACATGCTCACCACACAATCCCTTCCTAACACCAACCACAAAAAATCAAGACCAATGTCCCCAATATTATTGGGAAGGCAGCTGACAACCCCAACCCCTAGGGTCTGGCAACAGTCAGGAATTTCTTACACTGACCTCTCAGACTGGGACCTTCTGGCATCAATGTCATCAAATTTGCCATCACGGTAGCAAACAGCAGAATCCACCAACAAAACCTTCCCTAAATTTACCAAATCCTATCTTCAAGTTATTTTGGTTTTCTACTCAACTAGTGCATTTGGAGTTTATTCCAGAACTTCACCTCCTGGGAAGTCTGAAAAATTTCTTAAGTCTCAATTCATTCAGGACTAATTAATAAACTTATTACCTTGTGCTGATATTATCCTTCAATTTCAACAGCTCTCCTCCTTCCCTGGTGTTTGCCCTCCAAACGTATTTAGAACAAAGTTTTTTCCTGGATAATATATAGAAATTATAGGGAATAGAGGCTTAGCATATTTTGTCAGAAAGTCTGACAGAAGGTAACCGTCCACTGGGACAATACACATAACTTATTTTTTTACTAATGAACAAAAGGCAGATGCTGATTTCTTTTCCTAGTTTCTCCTGTATAAACCAGGAATGATTGTATCTGCATGGAGAACAAACAACAACCTACGGCTAGCCAAGAGGCAAGAAATGCATCTGAGCAGGCATCTGCCTAGGGCTGCAGTGAGGATTGTGAGCACTAAGCTGCCAGTGGAGAACAAATATCTAAGAAAGGAGGGGAGAGCAGTAGGCATCTGTCATGTAAGAGCCATCTTTTTAGAGACCCTGGAAAGTGAAAGACGTTGACGATAGACTTGCTCTATCCCCAAGAGACTTGAAAACCAATTTATCTGGCATATAGGCCGCCTACTCTCTAGGTAAATGCTGCACCTGCTTCAGTTCAGATTGGACATTGGAAAAGTATTCTTCACTGAGAGCGTGGCTGGTCACTGGAACAGGCTCCCCAGGAAAGCGGTCATGGCACCAGGCCTGTCAGAGCTCAAGGAGCATCTGGACAACGCTCTTAGTTATGCGGTTTAATTTTAGATAGTCCTGCAAGGAGCAGGGAGTTTGAATCTATGATCCTTATGGGTCTCTTCCAGTTTGAGATATTCTGTGATTCTCTGATTCTACGTCTATGCAAAAGGCAATTTTACCCACCCCGCTGTTTTTCAGTGTAACCACCACACTTCTGTGTTGAATTCAATGCTGTTCAAACATGTTAGGAATGGTCTCAGCACACACAATCCACTAAGCCTCTCTGACTGCCAAAGCACCTCTCTGCTGTCTCCAAGCTGTGGTGGCATTGTCACGGAGAGAACCAAGACTTCTCACTTCCTGGATCATGATGTCTGAAAATTCAGCAGACCCCACCTTTAAATACCCAAGGAAGTCTGAGGTCCAGGGCTGAGGGACTGACCGATGTAAATCAGGTGGTCGTCCAGCACAGCTGCTCTTTATCAATCTCTAAGACTTCAGCACCTAGGGTGGATTTGTCTCACCAACTGCAGACATCAATATCTGAGTTCATCACTTTGGGCTACCCTTAAGAGAGAGAAATAGGCGCCCCTAGGGCTCAATTCCTCTCATCCTAATGTGGATATCTAAAACAGCTTAGATGAATTGCACCCAGCTATAGGCTCCAATTATCATACAAGGAATCTAGGGAGAGTAGCTTTGATGTAGGCACTTACACCGTAGATAACTCAAGGTAGTTGAGACAAATCTTACTGCAGAAGTCTGCCTCGGGAGAGCTGGCATTCAGACAGGTACGAAGTCACAAACGGGTTCAAAGGATGGATTTTCAATGACACCATGATCTAATCTGTAAGTCTTTATTCAGTCCAGCCTTTTCTTGTTGAATTATAAATAGAAGAATTTGAGATTTAGATCAATGATAGCAGCAATAAGAGTCATCATTTATCTAGGAAGACTGATTTATGAGAAAATATTAAAATAACTAAATATGTATAGCTTGACTAAAGCCACTATTGAAAGAGAAATATGATAATTATCTACAAGCTCTGGAAGGATGCACACGCCAAGGATTTTTTTTTTAATAGGGCTTTTCAGGAAACTATAGCTAAGAGTAATGTGATTATACTAAGCAAAGTAAAATTTAGGCTGACAGGGAAAAAATTCCTAATAATGAAGTATATTCTATTGTAGAATAATCTTCCAAAGGAAATTGGCTGAAGTCCAATCACATCTAAAGCCAACTGGACAAAGATCCACAGAGAACAATCCTGCATTAGCTGCAAGATGGACTAGTTGACTCAACAGCACTTTTTCATTTTTAAATTCCTATCATTCCACTGTATAAAATACTCCAATAAGCCAAAGGGAAGAGGGAAATAGGCTTAGCAACAACCGCACAGCCGTCTCCTCTCCGAGGTCTGCACGCTGCAATCAGTGCGTCCTGCACTGATTGCACTGAGGGAGGAACCATCTGTACGTGGTCAGAGCACTGTGTTAATTCCATGCTATGAAGTCCTTCTCCCCCTTGCTCCACTCCTTAATAAAATAACATTACCAGAAGAATCGACCCTGCGTTGTACATGTATCAATCATGATTTTTGCTGCACTAGCTAACTCATAATTGGTTTAAGCTTTCCTGATCTCAGATGCCAAGTGGTGTTAAACAAAACACAAAAAATAAATAGCCTGTAGGCACATATTTCCACTGAAATCATCTCGCCACATGTTGATCTACAAGGAGTACGGTAATAACGTTTTCCTAAAATTACGATAGCCATTTTTGAAGCTGTGCAATAGTTGACTCCTAAATTTTGAAGAGGCTTTGACATTTTATAACTAAAAAAATCTCACTAGGAGTCTGTGTTACTATACTCTGTTTTCTGTTACTTTTAAGCTCCAAATAACAGAAGTCTTCTTAAAGACTGACTATTCAATTTCATTGTGGATTTTGTTTTCCTCTCCCAGGAATATTAGATGGTCTTAACAATATATATATAATATTTTGTGAAGAAAGTGCTTTCAAGCGTAACACTAGCTTTCTACAACCCATTGCAACTCCCACAGCAGCTGCAGTCTGTAATGCAGACCAAACCTCTTCTACCCACTCCATGGAGATGTCTGAGAGTTCAGCAAACATATTCAAGATTTACAGCATGGGACAACTTTTCTAAAAAAGATTTTAAAATAACATCACCATCTGAAGAACAGATCTGCATGCCACCAGGTTTTTTGGTTGTTTTTTTTTTATTGTTGGTGGTTTTGGGAGTTATTGTGTTGTTATGGGTGTTTTTTTGCCTCAGTGCTTAATTAAGTATATAACAGCAGAGACAGGATTTCTGTTTTTCCAAAAGAAGAAATAATAATGGAAATCTATGTCTGCATAACAAAACAGTGATCAACAGCTCATAGCTTACACCACTGACTCTGAATTAGTTACATAATTTCTCCTCAATTTCTTCCCCTTCTCCAATGAACTTTCCAAATCAGAACACAAATTACTATTTTCCTACCTTCTTTCCTTTGTCAAAGGAGTTAAGAAAAAGCAAATATTAGACTCTTCACATGTGCAATCCTTCTAAATGCTTATACATTTGAGATTTTTCCTTCTCTCTTGTCTGAAGATAATAAGAGACATAAAACATGAATTACCCTTTAACCGATACAGCTGCTAATTCCCATTCCTGGCGACAGAGTTAAGGCAATAAAGCGGCAGCTGTGTCTCTGCAGTCTACCGGCACCTGAAACTGAGGTTGCCTTGGTAGAAGTGACCCACTGTTTTTAATTGGTCTGATCATACCCCGAGAGAAAAACTGGCTGCCGCATTCTAGTTCAAAGGGGTTGGACACACACTGCTGCGGGGCGGTGCTCAAAGACTGGCCTGAGAAGCTATAAAAAATGGAAGGTAATCAGCAGGAAGGGGCTTGGGGCCAAGAGGGAGGTCTGTGGAGCGCAGGCATGCGGGTATGCGACAGGGGCAGCAGGCAGGGGTACAAAAAGGAGGAAGAGACCATCTCAGTAGATGGGGAAGGGGCCCAAATGAAGCAGCACATTATCACCTCCAAAACGACTGTGAGGCAGAAGACACTGCCGACCAGAAAGCCCTACAGATGTGAGAAGCTCCTTTTATCCTGCGGTCTTCTGGGCAATCTGGGCAGAGCTCTGCACGCAAACCCAGCAACAAAGGCCCTGCTGCCGCCCTCGGGCTTGTTTCCCTCTTAATGTCTAAGCAATGAAAACAAAAAGCAAACCCCAAGACTGGGCTATGGTAAGACAAGAAGAATGAAAAAGCCAAGTAAAGTATTTTCCAAGCCCCACAGAGAGAGGAAGATCAAGGAAGAAGTAGAAGGAATATTTTGAAATTACTTTTAGGAAATTATCATGAGGAAATTTGTTATATTACACTGAACTCAGACAGCTATTTCTAATGATAGTATTTTAACAAAAAGCTAGCCTTGCTATTATTTTTCACTGATATACCATGTTGAAATAATTATGAAAAAAAATGGAGAGGAAATACTACTGTTTTAACTCACGGAGCGAGAATCAACCATTGAAAACTAACCATATGTAAGTACCACATAAAAGTTCAGCTTGAAGGATGGCTTTTTTCCAGCAGTTAGCAGGACTGTCAACATAGCAAAGATGCTATGACATGAAAATACCTTCACAGCTTTAGAACAGAACAGCTACTTGATTTCTTTGTCCAGTATTTCTTTGCTCTATTAGAAGACGTGTGGCCAGGCAGCAGCCACGAAGGCAACATAATTTCCTCTGCAGTTTTCTGCAATATCTGGTGAGAGGGATGATTTAACGATGGAGTGTGTTTCTCGAGGATGGGCAGGAAAGGGAGAGAGAGACGGCCACGCCTGCAGAGATGAGCAGGGAGCAAACTCACAGCAAGGTTCCAGAGGTGACAAAGAAAGGGACTTTGCTCATGGCGATCTTCCAGTGAGGATTTCACAGCATCCGTGGTTAAACTTGAGAGCTATAGGCTGGAAAGAATGACCAAAGGAAAAGACTATCCCAAGGAGTCTGCAGGGGGGCAGACCTGTTTTCAGTCCCTTTATTTCAGGCTATCTTTCATAGCAGGTCACTGTTTTCTCTATTAAAAGTAATAAAGCTCTTGATTCATGCACTGTAACATTCAGCTTTAGGTACCAGAAGTTTTCGGGGTCACCGATTCAGTGTGCTTACTTTTAGGAAACTAAAAGTGGCTGATATGAAGTCCTGCCAGAAGATCAGATTATTATTGAAAAGGTTATGGAAAATTGAAAGAAACTGGGGGGAAAAAAAAAACCACAATCATTCAACTGAAATTAAGAACTTGAAAGCTAGGGAAAACATTTTGGTGCTTGGGTTTTTCAATATTAGCATTCAATAGCCCTGCTTCAGCAGGGACTTCAGAGGACCAGGTGGTAAAATAGGAAGGAAGAAGCAGGACAGTGATAAAAAGCTTGGAGCAGTTGTCCCTGTTTTAAGATAAGCAAAAGGAAACTGTCTCAGCTGGCGAAAGCATAGCAGGATCTGAACTAAAGCTGCACTTTTCATCATCAAATTATGTACCACCCCCTCACAAACACAATGAGAGAAGTCGTGGGAAATTAAAAGGCATGAAGATCAGAGGGAAAAGCTTTCCTCTTTCTTAAAATCATCTAATTTGGGTGTCTGAGTCTTGATTTTTAAGCTTAGATTGCTATCAACAGCACCTCTCTTGTTTCGCTTTGAGACACACCTTTTCAGCTGCTTTCCTGAGGACTCTTGCAAGGTTTATTTGGATGGTTTTGAGTTTTGGGGGATAAGGGGGACAAAAGGGAACACAAGATGATTATCTTCAGCACGTATTCATATATTTCTGCAGCACGTCACAAGAGTTTTTAGAGACTAAGGCTTTTTATGTCTAGCAGGTGACACACTCAGATCCTTGCAAAGCCAAAATGCTCCTGGGCTCCCCCTCCACTGTGTAACATTACCCTGAGCAAATGTAACAATTACAGGTCTTTTAAAAACTGAAGACACTTACTAAAAGGTATCCAAATTTGGTTGGCAATTAGAAGACAAGATGGCTAATTAATTACAAATGAGATTCTTAAATACCATAACTATACACAACAATGCAGCAAGTTTACATGCACTAATTGTTGCCACAATGTTGCAGTGACTGTGAGTGCAATTGCATTACCCAATTAAGTCCCAAATTGTTAAATTTATTCATGCAGTGCAGGCATATCATGTTTTAAAATTATCCCAATCAGTTAGATAATACTCCATTTCTGCACATGAAGCCATTCAACAATTAAAAAGAAAAAATCTTTCCAGTTTTCCTTTAAATCCCAGGTGAGTTGGATTTTTCATCTTAAGCCTCCCTAAAACACAGGGAACTAAATATTGAGAGCATTGTACAGATTTTATAATTCAGAAAATGGGGGTTTAGAGGCACATATCTCACAACATCATCAAGGATGAAGACCTAGGTTCTTTAACCACCACCCCCCCTGCAATCTTAAAATATCATATTATGGTCTTCCTGTATTAGATTCCTCTACGAGTTCAGGTAAAGCAAAACCGCTTGTCCACAAACTGCGAAACTGAAAATACGCGTAACTAATCAAGACTGATCATAAATATGGAAGACTAAAGAGTCCCATCTTTCACTTAGGAAAGAAAGGCACAATTTGGCACATCAGCTTTTGAAGGATTTACATCCCAAGCACAGGATCATGAGGTCTGCTGGTCACACAGCATTTTCACGTGACTGAAAGAGATTTTCTAGCCACTAGTAACACCAGTTCAAATTTTAATGGGGCTGTTCTGAAGCAAAATAATTAACATATGGTCGACTTCCCATATATTAGAGAAAACAATAATAGTGACTAAATCAGTATCTTCTACAGCACGGCATAATTTCAGCTGTCTTGGTGATGATGACTTGTGTGGCTGACTCATCTCACAGACATGCATCACATCATGAGAACGAACACAAATCATTTGCAACGTCAAGGATTAGATTTTATCTAAGACAGAGGACGCATGACCATATTATGAGGGACTACCTGGAAAGCAGCAGCCAGCCAGCCGTTACCTCTCTGAGTCACAGAAAATCCCTGACAGGTGGTTAATTGATAATACTGTATCACGAGGCAACCCCTACGCTGTCGGCTTGATTGCTAGGCTTCAAGTGAGAGCACGTAATCTTGGCTTTTAACAGTCCCTGAGTTCAAGGTGTCATTCTGACGGTGAGGTTTACAAGACCAAGATCCCTGCAGAATAAAATTCTTGTAAGAAATTTGTATCAGCTACAAAAGGGACTTAAAGCAACCTCAAGCTCTGTCAAAATCACAGAGAGCTGCTTGGGATGCTGTGTCCTACCAGTTATAGCCATCGACACTACACTAGTAGATGTCAAAGAGAAACCAGGACACTGATTCTACCCAAGAAGCTCTTGTCAGGGCCTTCTAGATGATGTTTAGAGATGTTAGCTGAAATAAACAACATAAGGAAATGATTAACGGCATCGAGTCTGGCAGGTGGGTTCTTATCCTGGCAGACACTCGGCAGACTGTGGGTTTGACTTAGTCACAAAAGGAGGATGTGGAGAAGCCGGATCAGATAACAGAAAAAGTCTNNACAAACACATGCCTCTACTCAGCATCGTATTTATTAACACAGCCATTCAAGCAGTCTTATTCTTAGAACAAGAACAAAAATAAACAGAACAACTCCAGCTGTCAAGGGTACCACCGACTAATCCTGAGGTTTCCTGTATTCAAGAAAAATAGAGAGGCGTCTAAACTACCATCCACCCCTTGTCTAGGCTCCCCCCTGTATTCAGTGGAGCAAAACAGGGAGCTTATGGCAACTGGACTCCTAACTGAGTGGGCTGCTTAAGGACCTAGGGCTGGATGGAGCAACTCCAAGCTGGTGCTGTATCACGTTTCCATACAGTGTGGAGAGAGACAGGTAATACCAAAATGCAATGCAACACATAGCTGGGCTGAATCACTCTCTGAAACTGCTCTCTCAGCTGCATAGGGAGAACAGGCACCTAACTAACATCTGTAGGAGCAGATCTGGACTCATCCCACCTCCATCTTGGCACAGCAGACTCTCTACACAAATTTAGCATGCCAAAGGATTAATCTACCCATCATTTGACTTACATGTCCATGAAATGATTGCTGGGGTTCAGAAAATATGAGTGGCATGGTAGACAAACTCCTGCTTCCATCAATCAGCTCTTCATTAACATCATTCATCCTGTCCTCTTTATTCTGAATAAAATCTGCATTCTCTTTTTACCATGCAAATACCTCTTACATAAGAAATACCACAACACAATAAATCCTTCAGTGTCCCTTTTTCCTTGTCGGGAAACTGTCTCTGCACTGCTTTACGCTGAAAAGATTTTTCAGACCCCAGCACACACATTAACTGTAATATTTCTTTCCTGTGCAAGCGCATCCAAAGATTGTCTTTTCCGTTTTCTCCCTGCTAAGGAAAGGCATTGACATCCAAGATCTTCAGATCCACCCTTTGGGCTGTGAATCTTTGCACGCCTGAAATCTCCTCCTAGGATTGTCCCAGTTAGGAGAAGCCTAGCTTAGACCTTTCTCCAAAATGAATGAGGTGTGAATGATGGGTGGTTCTGGGTTTTTTTGTTTCTTTGCTCTCCTGTTTGGTTCCCAAAAGGACTTTTCAAAGATCATTTCCAGAAAGAGAAAAAAAATCAAAAATCGCTTTTAACCATAGAAACAGTGTATAAAAAGAAAATATCCTTGAACTGTTTTCTTCTAGAAGTTCTGCCACATCCAGGACACATGATCCTCTCTTCTCCTTTCTGAAAAAGGGTGAAGTTCACAAATAAACACCAAGCTTGGACCCATCTCTATTTTTCATTCATCCATTCTCAAACAATTTGTCTGTACACTGAAGAAAACACTAAAAATCTCTGTGTGCATGTGAAGGCAGCCATCTGTAAGCAAAAGGATATTACCTGAGCGTAACAAAGAAAAGGCACCTGCAGGAACTGCTCCTGTAGTAATTACTGTCTGCTGTAACAGTGTATTTTTGAGGTGTCAAAACTTAAGACCTAAAATAACCCCATCCATGTTTTCTTCAAGGCTTTCTTGTGTCCAGCTACTTCTCTTCTGAACTGCCTTCATAAATTCCAGTTCCTCTACAGCCTTGTTACTGACTTTCAGAAAAAATACTCTGTGCCAGAGAACCAGATTTTCATACACAGCTCCAAGACAGTTCCTTATCCTGCGTTACTACCTCCTCTACCGCAAGAATGCTGTGTCTCCTGGAAAGAATTTTATTTCCTTAGTTATCAACACCTTTCTCTGCACATCAGCGTGTTTCCTCTCACCCTCCTTCAGTCACATTGTGCAGAAATCCTAGAAAAGGTGAAGTGTTGTATGTGTTAATGAAAGGCTGACTGGGAATTGACTGCTAACGACATAGATGCTACATCCCGTATTTCTGTGGGATTTTCTACCAACTATCAAGCCAGAACACGTGTGCATAGGTAGCAAATATACCATGGAGAGGCACTTGTGCATCTCGCTATTAGCCTGAAACAGATTTTCCAGCATCTGAGCAGTGACCTGCTAATAGCTTCCATAAAGAAAAACAGCACTGAAATGAGTCAGTGTGCTTGGCAAATTCAGATCATTAACCATGGGAACGCGCTTCAAGCAGATCAAGGGAGAAGCACATACCCTAGAGAACATTAAAGAGAGAAGTCTTATTAGTGATGAATAAACAGGTGCACCTTTCCTCTAGAAATGGCGGGATGGACTCCTTCATTCCCCATAGACAGCTCCTCTCTGAAAGACCAGGTCCTACCTTTCACAACAGAATACAAGCTGGACTTTCGACATCCCTTCCCAGGTATCTACTCGCCGAAAGGAAACTCCGTAAGAATTAAGTAGGAGGAGAAAGCACATGGATCCTGCAATTGCAGACTCGCTCACCACTGTGCAAACACAACAGGAGCATTTAAGAGAAATCCATATACAGATCCATACCGTACATGACGTGATAAGCAAAGGCTGGGGCCCTCTAGGAGGCACTCCAACAGGTCTGCCAGCCAACTGGCCTTCACTAAGTGGTGGCCACGGTGCTTTTCTCAAGAGGCTGGACAAAAAGCAAAACAGACAAATGAGCTTTTCACTCAGAAAAAAAATCCTGAAGCTACAACCGAATCATTCCAGTTAACAGTGTCACCAGAAAGAAACAGAGAGACAAAATTCAGAAGTGTCTACAACAGGCTGCAACTGTTCCTCTTGAGCAGTTTCTCCATTAGTGGTGGCAACTCACAGTCAACACATGCACATGAGGTGGTAGCTGGCTAATGCAATGGTGGTCATGTACTAGCTTGAAGTATTCAGGGAGGTACCTACAGCACACTTTCGGAAAGCCCAGTCTAAACATTTTGACCATCTTAACAAGGTATTTCAAACACTTTTTTTTTTTAATTGAATTTTAAAAATGGTGAAGAAATGCCAGACAAAAATGCAGGTTTCCACTGACCCAAACCAGCATTTCAGATGTTCAGATATTTGAAAAGTCATGGCAGTCAGGGGAAGTCCCCAGTGACTGGAAAAAGGGAAACATTGTACCCCTTTTCAAAAAGGGTAGACAGGAAGACCCTGTGAACTACCGACCTGTCAGCCTCACCTCTGTGCCTGGGAAGATCATGGAACAGATCCTCCTAGAAGATACGCTAAGGCACATGGAGGCCAGGGATGTGATTAGAGACAGCCAGCATGGCTTCACCAAGGGCAAGTCCTGCCTCACCAACCTAGTGGCTTTCTAGGATGGTGTAACAACAACAGGGTACAAGGGAAAACCCATGGACGTCATCTATCTGGATTTTTGTAAAGCCTTTGACACGGTCCCCCACAATATCCTTCTCTCTAAATTGGAGAGCCATGGATTTGATGGGTGGACCATTTGGTGGAAAAGGAATTGGTTGGATGGTCGCAGCCAAAGGGTAGTGGTCAACGGCTCAATGTCCGGATGGAGACCAGTGACGAGGGGAGTCCCTCAGGGGTC